>Ga0208837_1000041_pt1 | contig 22428 bp, 20 predicted proteins | sample DeeseametaMP0327_FD_184214 | JGI IMG/M metagenome (GOLD analysis project Ga0208837, IMG submission 184214) | Marine microbial communities from the Deep Atlantic Ocean - MP0327 (SPAdes) | ecosystem: Environmental > Aquatic > Marine > Oceanic | place: East of Recife, Brazil, South Atlantic Ocean...
AAGTGAAAAGCGATACCGGGACCGAATGGAAAAGCTACGCATCGCATGGCGACAACAACTCGAACTGGCATCAAGACGCTGTGTGACTCCCCGCTATCAGAACCGGTGTAAGCTGCTGCTAAAACATGATGAGATGTGCTGGGTATTCCTCAGTCACGATGGCGTCCCCCTCACTAACAATGAAGCCGAGCGTTCATTACGAAGCTATGTGCTGTGGCGAAAAGGCAGCTATGGCGTGTGGTCACATCGGGGCGAACTGTTCAGACAACGTATACTCACCATCGTAGAAACCTGCCGAAAACAAAAGTTGAATCCTCTGAAGTGGATCCGGGCAATACTTGCTGCGACGCTGAATAAAACCACTTATCCTCTGCTCAACGACTTTAAAGCTGCCTGTCAATAGGGCCCTGGTGAACGGTTACGATATCCAAGACCTACCATGAAAAGCGGAACAGCGGGAGATATCGCTAGTTATTCTCTGTAAGCATCTGTTAGACAGGCATAAATTCGTCCATCATCTTTTTTTAGTAGCCTTTGTGGGTTACACTACGCAAGTGCGTGCCGCGTTAGCACATATTAATTTGTTTTTTATATACTGAATTCTTAATTTTCCAAACTTTACTGAATCCAGCGGCTGGGTAAGACGGGAAAAACATGGGGTCAGTGTTTGCGCAATTCGATTAAAAAAAAACCGTTTGACAATTTCAACCTGAAAACAATAAGAAAAGAAGCGTCATTAGTCTGTGACGTCTATAACCAACTATCCCCCATAAAACTTAGAGAAAAAGATCTGTTAAATTCTTTTGCCAAAAGTTTTGGTTACAAAACCTGGGATCAGATCGTCTCCGTCAATAAATCGAGACGATATTATTTGCCTTTCTCTTTTCACATCAGATGGCATGTTGTTGCTATTATTAAGGACTTAATGCAGGAACTTCCGAAGCATGTAGAACAAAATGCCTTCATAATAGCGGTGTCTTTGAAAGAACTATCAGTAACAAGTGTGAAAAATATATTTCAATTTGATATTACGTGCCCAATTGACGGAAAAACTACACTTTATTGGTTTACTGATAACTTAAATAGTCCTTTAAAATATCTCGCTGAATCGCCGAAAGCAGCAATACTCCGAAGAGAAGGTATATTTTTCAAATATTTTAAAACTCTATGGCCAGAGCTTTCGGCCTGGTTGCAACGTAAGTTCGACCTACAGAATAATTACGTTCTAATGTTCGGCGAGGCCATTTGGTGGAGATATTGTGATCACCTATCTGCAAATTTTTTGCAAGATGATATCGGCCACTGGGAAATAGACTTTGTAAACAAAGATATAAAGCGGACCTGTTATCACCCAATTAGTGTTCCAAGCAAAGGGAGTTCGTACGCAGAGTCGCTACAATTTGATGAGTACGGTCTGTTTGATCTTGAGCCTCCTCCGCTTGACGAAAGGTTATCTCTAGAACAGGATTTAATGCGATGCTTATATCATTGGAAGTCACTTCCGCATGTCTCTGATATAAGGATTACGTTTAGTGGGAAGTACGAATATGAGTTAGAGCCTCCCTTAAGAACTTTGCTATGCGATTTTCTCGCCCATCACAACCAAGAAGTAGAAGCAAAAAGAAAACAGCTAACTAAGCTAGACTTAACTGGTACTTACTCGAGTTTCGAAGAAAGGGTAGTTAGACATGAAGGGAAAACAAAGGTTTACAATGAACCATGGATAGAAAAAAGTGAGCTCGAAAAGATCAAAAAGATAAACGAATTGATTCACTCGGAGCTTATCAATCAAAGTATGCTACAGCCAAGAACCGTGATAGACGCGATAGATAATTATAAGAGAGCTTTTTATCGGTTTTAGTAGTCTTCGAGTCCCAAAGTCGATGACTACTATTTCCCCATTCGTTAAAAATGGAATGTTTTCTTCTGCTATATTCGAGTAATTTATTAAATCGATGCACCGCTATGTGTTGAAAGTTAGCCCCAGTGAAACGAAGCGTTCGGACATCAAGCTATATCGAGGAAAGCTTCAGGTGACGGTCAGCGCTGCGTTGTATGACGCAGAAATGTCTCGGCAAGCGAAGGTAATTTGCGGATGGTTTCTTGCTCTTCGCGCGCTTTAGCTTGCTTGGCTTCTCTTTCCGCTCGTTTACGCTCTCTAAGTTCTTTATCCTTCGCCAGAGCTTCTCGGTATTTTTCGATCACTTCTTGCCCGGTAAGGCCATCGAGAGATTGAAGGTTAATAGATATGAGCGTTTCAGGGCTAGCACCGTCGTTTTTGCTATCAAATGAGCCAACCATAGAAGTCCATGCGTTTTGTCCTCCGAGTGAGTAGTACATTAGGGCTTTGGCAAATTCATCCTGTTCCTGTTCCGTCATATCAGCAGTAATGCTTTGAGCAGAACTCTTTATGGTTTCTTGTGACGTGGAATCGAGCGTGTTTGGGTCGAGACACCCAGTAAGTAGAAGTAAAAATATCGTGACTAGGGCAGTGTTCTTCATGGCATCCTTTCTCATGTGATGTTTTTTAAAATAAAGTACCACACTCTCAATCGAAATTGCAGATTGCAGATTGCAGATTGCAGATTGCAAGGAAAACCATAAACATATTAGATAGTGTAAACATGCATTTAAGTGATAAACACGTTATATCGAACTTAACAATTAAATGTTTAAGATGTCATCAGTAATAGGTCATACATCAATGCCGAAGCGCGATGAAGCAATGAAATACTTAACGAGGCTTGGAAATGGTTGGACGCTTCGCGTTGCGCTTCCCAGGTCAAAGGGAGAAGAATACATATATGGTCGTTTTTTAGATAAAGACTATGGATCGAAAGAAGCTTCGCTTGTTGCTGCTCAGAAACAAAGAGATAACGACGCAGAGTTAATTGGCGCCGATAAAAACTGGGTTCGGCAAAAAAAGGCAGATGCGACAAAGTCAGACCTGATCACAGGTTTATCTGAAGTGAGAACCGTTGAACATCATAAAAATGGGTCTGTATACGAGAGAACCTATATTGTTGCATACCATCCAGTTAAATGGCGTAATACCAAAAAGAAGTTTATGTACAAAGACAACCCGACCAGAGCGAATAGCAGAACCAGAGAGGTTGCCATTAAATGTGCTGAAAAGGTGCGCAAAGATTGGGAAAAAGAATTAGGGATGGTGTCTTAATAGCTAAGTGTCTGAAGTATAATAAGTTCACGCATGATAACAAGCATTATCATGCGTGAATGTTGACCTTCATCGCTGAGTTACGTAACCCATACCCGGCTCGTTGGACTGGAGCTTCCACCATAACTCGACAAGCATTTAAATATTAGGCGCTGAAGTACAGATTATTGACTACCTACTTCTGCTTTGTGCGCAAAGCGGAAGTTGGCCGATTCAAAATGTAATGGCACCCATGAGCGAGAAGCAAACGTTAGAGGAGCCTCCGTTGTAGACTAGCTATCTGATCGTATACCGGTCGTTCAGATAACCACGATCCACTGCCAATTTCTGTCACTCTGGTCAGTTTACTTACTAGCCCAACAAGGCACACTACAGACTTTTACATTAGCAAGGATGCTGATGTTAGCTGCTGAACAACGCACCTATCAACGCCACCGTCCAGAGCAAACATTGCTCTATCAGCTTGTTGAGAAACATTACCCTGCCTTCGCAGAGATGATGCAATTTCAGGGAAAGCCATTGCCATACCATGTGTTCAAAGAGTTTGAAGAGTTTCTCAAGTGTGGTCGACTTGAGCATGGATTTCTGCGCGTAGTCTGTGATTACTGGCAACTCATGCAGAGCGCCACCACTCACAGAATCACTGCATACCACGCAGATTGATGACTATGAAATCCAGAAAGATTTTGATTTTGGCGCTTAAGAGCGCTACCACCAATACAGCTTGAACACTTATATGTTGAGGTACTTTTTTTCACGTATCATGAACACATTTACAGTACCAATGGCCTGCCTATTTTTTGTCTTGACGACACTCTCTCGGTAATTTCCTCCTGTTGTTGAATCTGTAACGCATGAAACAAGCATTAAAACCAGCTGCCATAAAGAATAGTAAATAGTGGTTGTTTTAATTTTACTCAAAGCCTTCGGTTATCCGCCTGCAGACACGGTGAACAAACGAGTCCTGAGATAAAGAAAAAGGAAAGCAGTACCAAACATGCTTTCCTTTTTTATTCGGTTTGAAGTTAATCTTTACTTCAGAAGATCAACGATAGCTTTGCCTACACCATGAGCGCTCGTCGGGTTTTGACCTGTGATGACGCGGTCATCGACGATGATAAGCTCTTGCCATGGCTGCACTTTCGAGTAACGCGCTGCGCCACGAGCCAAAGATTCTTCCAATAAGAATGGGATGTCGTTGATGGTGCCAAAATCAATCTCTTCTTCGCGAGTAAAACCAGTCACTGACTTAGATGCAAGCAGCTTCTCACCATTGCTCAGCGTAATTGGTAGTAGGGCACCCGGGCCATGACAAACTGCTGCGACAATACCGCCATCTTCATAGTGCTTTGCCGAGATCTTAGCGAAGTCTTCGTTGTTTGCTAGATCTGAAAGCAGACCAAAGCCACCTGGGTAGAAGATAGCATCGTAGTGATCTCCATTGATTTGCGATACAGGAATGGTGTTGTTCACGCGGTTTTGGAAATCATCATCCGCCAAGATTTTTGCGTTTACTGCATCGCCTTCGATGTCTGTTCCGTATAGAGGAGCCTGGCCACCTTTGATAGAAGCTATGTCGTAATCAAAGCCGGCATCCAATAATTCGCTCAAGGCATGCGTTAGCTCTGGCGCGTAAGTTCCGTTTGCTTGGTCAGTTTCACCTAGTGTTGCGTGGTTTGTAACGATAATCAGTACTTTCTTCATGATGGTGTCCTTTTAAGGTGGTGTGTATTTGTTGAATACCTTCATACTAATTGCTAAACATATGGTTGATAATAAGCTTAATCTGCAAAACATTATTGCTAAATAGCAAAGGTGGTTATGGAAAGTTTCGAGGGTATTAATGAGTTTGTTACGGTTGCGGAGAGCAAAGGGTTTTCTGCCGCGGCAAAACAGTTGGGATGCAGCACCAGTCACGTGAGTCGCCAAGTCACGAGGTTAGAAGAGCGGTTAGGTGTCGCTCTTCTAGCGCGTTCAACAAGAATGGTGAGTTTGACTGAGGCTGGGCAGGCGTATTACCAACAGTGTAAGGAGTTAGTGATTGGGCTTCAGCAAGCAAATGAGACCTTAACCACACGGCAGACACAATTAAGCGGCGTACTAAGAGTCAGTGCTGCAGGTGCATTTTCTGAAAATCATGTCGCTCCCGCTTTGATGGCGTTTGGTAAACAACACCCCAATCTCACGGTAGAGATTAACTTCAACACCAGCATGGTTAACTTTATTGAAGACGGCTTTGATTTTGCGATTCGTTATGGAAGGCTCAGTGATTCGGGTTTAATCGCAAGAAAGCTGGTAGACCGTCCAATGGCAGCGGCTGCAAGTCAGAGCTATATTGACGAACATGGCTTACCAACGCACCCGGAGCAGCTTAAACATCACAGCTGCATCATCACAAACAAAGACGTTTGGCTGTTTGAGAAAGACGGACAGCTGTTAGACGGAGTGAAGGTACAAGGTCGATGGAAAAGTAATAATGTCCACACGGTTCTGCAAGCCTGTACCGAAGGTTTAGGTATTGCCTATTTGCCAAAGAGTAGCTTTAACGATGCTATTTCTTCTGGGCGTTTAGTACCGATACTTGAACCCTATTGGGGCAGTGGCAATAGTAGCTGGATTGTGTACCAAAACCGGCATTTCCTGCCATTAAGAGCGAGGTTGGCTATCGATTTTTTACTCGAATACTTCGCTGGCTGGCAGGAGTAAATTGGACGCTTTTTTACCATGTTCGAGCACCTTTCTGCGGCCATATATTTACTAGGTTGTGTCGCTAGGATTGTGTATTGGTTTGATTGTTAAACATGCTCTTTTTAGAAGGCGCCATCACCCAAGCAGATGCAAAAATTAAGTTCAGTCGGGTTAAAGCCCCGAGTCACACCGATATGGAGCATCTTGTTCATGTCATCAGTCACAGAATTGCCGCATACTTGGAAAAGGCAGGGTTAATTGAGCGAGATGTAGACAGGGCTTTTTTGGCTTTTCCGCTAGAAGACGAAGATGGACTTTTGCACTTACAAGCTTCCTCAGTGAACTATCGCATTGCTGTGGGCAAAGGTATAGGCAAGAAAGTATTTTCGCTGCAAACGTTGCTTGCAAAAGATGAAGATAACTATGGGCAATTGGCAAAAATAAACGGATTTAGTTTACATGCGGGAGTGTTCGCTGACACCCATCAAAGCGATAAGCTAGAGCGTCTTTGCCGATATATCGCAAGGCCTGCTCTCAGTGAAAAACGACTAAGCCTCACCTCCACTGGTAACGTCAGATATGAACTCAAGACGCCCTACAAAGACGGAACCACTCATTTTTTTCGTCGATTGACTTCATTGGTAAGCTGGCAGCATTGGTACCACCACCTAGACTCAACCTCCCCCGTTTTTACGGGGTATTCGCTCCCAATGCTAATGTACGCGCAGAGGTCACGGCGTCGAGACGCGGAAAGAACAGTCCTCTTTTAGCCGAGCACCTAAAAGACTCTGACAAACCTTATCATGCAGAGCGCCACCACTTACGGAATCACTGCATACCACGCAGATTGATGACTATGAAATCCAGAAAGATTTTGATTTTGGCGCTTAAGAGCGCTACCACCAATACAGCTTGAACACTTATATGTTGAGGCACTTTTTTTCACGTATCATGAACACATTTACAGTGCCAATGGCCAGCCTATTTTTTGTCTTGACGACACTCTCTCGGTAATTTCCTCCTGTTGTTGAATCTGTAACGCATGAAACAAGCATTAAAACCAGCTGTCATAAAGAATAGTAAATAGTGGTTGTTTACTTATACTCTTGCACCGCACCGGTTGATCTTGCCTCACTCCGCTGAGTACCAAGCTTGTAATTATGATTTTTTTTGCCCTTCTTCCAAACGGGCAAGCCTGAGCGACATTCGCCGGGCGACAATCTGAAAGAGGAGTAAAACATGGCAAACGTATTTATTGTCGGTGCAGCAGGTAAAGTGGGTTCACGTTTAGTGAAGCGGTTAAGTGACAACGACCATCAGGTCACGGCCATGCACCGGAAGCCGGAACAAAGCGAGAGTCTGAACGGGCTGGGAGGGAAACCCTGCCTTCTCAGTATCACAGATGCCAGCGTCGACAGCTTAGCTAAAGCAATGAAAGGCGCTGATACCGTGGTGTTCTCCGCCGGTGCCGGTGTGGAGTTAACGAATGCCGTTGACGGTGAGGGACTGGAAAAATCGGTAGATGCCGCGCAGGCTGCCGGTGTGAAGCGTTTCATTCTTGTTTCGGCATTCCCGGACGCTGGCCGGGGCAAACATATATCAGAAACCTTTGAAAACTACATGCGGGTGAAGCGTCTGGCAGATGTGTATCTGGCGCAAAGTAAACTGGACTGGGTCATCCTCCGGCCAGGCACGCTTACGCTGGAAGAGGGAACCGGAAATGTAAATGCCGGGCTCGCCATTAAATATGGTGATATTTCAAGGGATGATGTGGCTGAAACGCTGCTGGCTATTATCGAAAATGAGGGGATCAGCCGTAAAATTATTGAGCTGACTGAAGGCGAAACCCCCGTCAGGGAAGCCATCGCGTCGGTTCCGGCCTGATTATGGAAATTAAGAAGTAAATCATGATGTCTCTCTGCACCTGCGCAGCAATGCACAGGTGCAGAGAACACAGCATCAGCGCTTAATTATTCTGCAATGATAGCGTCGAAGCCGGCTTTAGAGGCGGCTACAGCATCCATAGGAGAAAGTCCGTCAGGATAGACTTCCTGCTCAATGACAATCCATTCAGCACCACCATCTAAAACTGTCGCACGGTAAATCGCAGACCAGCTTATATCGTCTTTGCCGATAATGGGTAGCAAGTCACTGTCTTCCGGCACATCAGATTTAAAGTGAGTGGTTAATGTTCTGCCGGGATAGCGACGAACGAAAGCAATTGGGTCTTTGTCAGCGTGTACGGTCCAGCCCACATCCTGCTGCAAAATGACTGACTCAGGCGTATGACTGGCAATATAGTCAAAATAGCTGGTATCGCCGTAATTTGCCCATTCCTGAGCATGGTTATGAAAACCAACCTGCATGCCATATGGTGCCAGCGCTTCAGATAAATCAGTAAGTTCCGCAGCGAATGCTTTAACATCATCACCGTTAAATGCGCGGTCATCCCAGGGAATGATCAGAGCATCAATACCCAGCGCCTGATAAAACTCAACGGTGTCTTCCAGATTATCCGTTAACTGCGGAGTTTGCACGTGTGCGCCACTGGCCGTTAAACCAACGGAAGACAGATACGCTTTCAAACCGGCAGGATCGTCTGCGTAGGGACCGAAGTCGCCGGCGAATTCAACACCGTCAAAGCCAAGAGCTGCAAGCTTTTCCAGCGTCCCTTTAAAGTCGTCTTTCAATGCGTCTTTCACCGACCACAGTTGCACGCTGATTTGCGGAGCAACAAAAGCTTGTTCTGTCTCCGGGGCTGTAACCTGTGCAGCCGGTTCAGATGCAGTTTGCTTGTTCTGAGCGGGTTGTTCACTGCAACCACCCAGCAATGCCGTTGCGCCCAGGCCAATAGCCAGTGCTACTGGAGAGAGTCGCTTCATTGTTTTAGTCATCATAGTCGTCCTGATTTGAATTCTTTTACTGCGTAATCAACTGCTCTGGCAGTAATTGCCATAAAGGTTAACGAGGGATTTCCCACGCCAGTAGAACAGAAACTGGCACCGTCTGTAACAAATAAATTCGGTACGTCATGAGCCTGGTTATAGCCGTTTAAAATGGAATCTTTCGGGTCCCGGCCCATTCTGGCTGTTCCCACTTCGTGAATAGCCAGGCCCGGCGCCTGACCCAGAATACGCTGTTCAATATTATTGAAGCCGGCTTTTTCCATCATCGAAGAGGCCACTTCCAGCGCACTTTGCATCATGGCGTTTTCGTTATCTGACCACTTGCAGTTAATATTTAACTGAGGAATGCCCCATTTGTCTTTTTTGGTACTGTGCAGCGCCACCTGATTATCGTGACGGGGAAGCATTTCACCCTGCGCCTGCAGGCCAATTCCCCAGCCGCCAGGATTATGTAACAGTGACTTAAAGGACTTTCCAAAACCATCCATACTGCCCATTGACTGCCAGTCAGCACGGGATGCACTGCCAGCTAACGCATAACCCCGTTTGAAGTCTTTATGGTAGCGGCCGGGTTCATAATGGAAGTTAGGAATATACAGCGATGCCGGTCTGCGGCCGGAATAATATTCTTCTTCATAGCCGTCAATGCTGGCTGTTACCAGTGCATTGTAATTGTGGTCCATCAGATAATGGCCAAGTACGCCGGAGCTGTTAGCAATACCGTCGGGGAATTGTTTAGATGTGCTGTTCAGCATGATCTGAGTGGTCCCCAGAGTGGAAGCACATAAGAACACCACTTTGGCGTAATATTCCCGCTGTTTCAGGGTATCGTTGTCGATAACACGTACACCCTTCACGCGATTGGTTTTCTCATCATATATCAGGCTTTCCACCACGCTGTTTGGGGCAATGTATAGATTACCTGTTTTGGCTGCAGCGGGCAGGGTAGCGCTTTGTGTTGAGAAGTAAGCACCCAGCGAGCAGCCTTTCTGACATTCGTTTCTTGCCATGCACTGTGCACGGCCCATTTCCAGATGGATTTTCTGAGGCTTTGTTAAATGGGCGCAACGGCTTATGATGACCGGTTTGTCCGGCTCTGCTTCCGCCATTTTAGCGGTGAAATCCAGCTCGGGTTTTGTCATTTCAAACGGCGGTAAGAATACGCTGTCCGGCAATTGTGGCAGGTTCGCCGCAGCTCCGCTGATCCCCACGAACTTTTCTACATACTCATACCAGGGCGCTAAATCCTTGTAGCGGATGGGCCAGTCATTGCCGTGGCCATCTTTCTTATTTGCTTCAAAGTCGAAGGCACTCATACGGTATGACTGACGGTGCCAGAGTAACGATTTACCCCCCAGCTGATTAGCTCTGATCCAGCTGAAATCCGTCCCTTCCTCTGTACTGTAAGGATAATCTTTATCGTTACCAAAGAAGTGTTTTGTCCCGTCATGGAAGGCGTAACACTGCTTTTGGATTTTGTATTGCTCATCAGTAAGTTCTTTTGCCACCTTGGTACGGTTGGCATATTCCCAGGGCGGTACGGCTTCTGAGATATAGTCTTTGCGGTGCTCAACGACACGGCCACGCTCTATCATAAGCGTTTTCATGCCTTTTTCGGTCAGCTCTTTTGCCGCCCAGCCTCCGGTAACGCCTGAACCAATTACGATGGCATCGTAAACTTCTGAAGATTCATCTATATACATTTCTTTGTTCATTTCGGTACTTCCGGCTAGTAATAAGCTTTAGAGCTGTAAGCGCTGCCCACAGAGGCAAGTGGCACCGAGCCCTTGAAACCGCCGGGTAAAGGCAGGTAGGTCAGTTCTTTTGTCGCGCCCGGCTGAGATGTGTAATAACCAAACACGATCAGGCTTTTAAGGAACTTGAACGTGCCCTTTTGAGCGGCAGAAAAGGGGGCTTCTGCTTTCTCCAGGGCAGTTAACAAGCGCAATTGGGACGCTTCGTTCAAGAGGAAAAACTGCTTAGCGCCAAAGGATGTGGCGTTCTTATCAATGCTGGCAAGCAGTGCGATAGCTGACTGTTGTTCATCTTCGCCGTACACCACGCTTAACTGATGATCGATAAAGTGGTGACACATGACCTCAGCAGCACCGGGGGTGCTGGTTTGAGGAATAGTCAGCGCGCAAATCCGGCGCAGGGTTTCTAATGCATTGACGCTCAATAATGCCGGTGATGCCGCAGTGGCATCGCCTCTGAAGTGTTGAGCGGCAGCGATGGCATTGCCGCTTAACAGGGAAGTTGCGCCAATGCCCCCTACAGCGGTAAGTGTTTTAAGAAGTTGTCTTCTATTCATCATGGGTCCTGAAAATCCAACTGGTGTCCGGAACGTTTTATTTTTGTGATGCTGTGTAAATTGATTTAACAATTTGCGGAGTACCTTAGCGTATTTATGTAACCGGTTTCAATAATTTCTATGTTTCGTTGTTATATTTCATTTTAACTTATTGAATAATATATCTTTATTGATGGCTGTTGTGGTTTTTGTTGCTGATAACGGTTTCTTTAATTGAATAGTGTTCCGTAGTTTCGTCTTAAAAATAATACCATTCATCGCGGAGCCTTTTAGGCTTAATCCGCCTTTTGATGGCATGAAAAACCACCTTTTTAATAAGGCTGATTTTAGTTAAGTTTTTGAATTATAACGTTTTTTAAATTGTGTAAATTACGTGAGTATACTGCCTCCAATTTAGGTTGTGCTGTAAAATTGCTGTTATTGAAAAGTAAATTTTAATGTAATAGATTGCCTCTGATGAAAACGGTTACATTACGGGTGTGGTATCGGGAGGACACGAAATTGCACCCTTTTTAAGAAAATTTTTCGCAATTAGGGACCAGAGATGAAAGAGACATTTGACGGAAAACATGGCGTGAAACGTTCGGTGTTGGCATTGTGCGTACTAGCGGCCATCCAACCTGTAACAGCCTTCGCACAAGAGACAGAAGTACCTGATGACAGTGATATCGAAGTGATTAACGTCAGCGGTATCCGTGGCTCTCAGGAAGCTTCCATTTTCAACAAACGAACGGCAGCCACTGTTGTAGACTCTATTGCTGCAACCGATATCGGTAAACTGCCGGATGTAACAATTTCAGACTCTTTGCAGCGTATTTCCGGTGTGCAAATTCGCCGTACTGCGGGCGAGGGTGGTTCACTCAATATCCGGGGATTACCTCAAGTAGTCACTCAGCTGAACGGTGAACAGTATCTTGGTGCAAACTCTGTTGTATCCACTCAACCTAACTTCAGCGATATCCCGTCACCTCTGTTCCGTGGTGCTGATGTATTTAAAAATGCCACAGCCAATCTGGGCAATGCCGGTATCACCGGTACTGTTAACTTAAAAACTTATCGTCCGTTTGATTTTGAAGAAGGCTCTACCTTCAGCGGTGCAGCAGAAATGCAACGTGGCGATGAAACTAAAAAGAACGATCCTAATTTATCTGCGTTGTATAACTGGCAGAACGGCGATGTGGGTTTCATGATCTCCGGTACCTACGCCAATGTGAATCTGGCGAACTCGTATAATGGTATCAATACCGGCAGCCCGGGCGATGCCGGCTGGACCGACCGCACCAGTGCAGCGGAAGTTGGCGTGGACGGCCGTGATGGCCGCGTTACCTTAGGTTCACAAGGTTTTTCTGCCTGGAATCAGGGCACTGAACGTGAGCGTCTGGGTCTGAATACATCCATGCAGGTAGATTTGGGTGAAGGTTTTGTTTTCACCGCAGATGTGTTCTATACCGAGCAGGAAGAATACAACCGTAAAGTCGGTTTAAGTGCGACCAACAAGTGGGGCCCCCGCGGCTGGTTTACGCCAACACAGGAGCGTGCCACCGGTGCAATGATTGACGGCGGCGAAATGTATTCCTGGCAAACGGCTGAGCTGTATCCGTCACGTCTGAAGTCATTCACTCAGAACGATGTGTACAACAACAGTTCTACCAACATTAACCTGCAATTAGATTACGATAACGGCGGCGCATTCAGTGGTCAGTTCCGTGCAATTATCGGGCGTGCCTCGCAGGAACACCGTCACGGTTATAACGAAGGCGATATGACCAACGGGTCAACCACGCTGGGTCGTACAACTAACCTGGTTCCGTCTGACAAGTGCGGACCCGATGATGTGGTTGTGGGCGATGACGGCGGCTGTCTGCAAGCTATTAATGCTATGGGCTACAGCGAAAATCCGCATTTGACTTATGACACTACCGGTGAGCACCCTGTGTGGAGCGGCTTTGACCGTTCACTGGCCGGCGGCCTGGGTGACGGCGCGACCATCGCAGATTACATGGGCAATTTGTCCAGCTACAACATTGGCGCTTTCAGCTCTGAGAACAATGAAAACTCAGAAGGCGACATCAACGCCTTTAGCATGAAAGGCAAATATTTGTTCGACAGCGGTTACGTGACCAGCATCGAAGGCGGTATCCGCTATGGTAAACGCAGCGCAGACTACGAGCGTTATCACCTGTTTTCACCGGTACAAACCGCCGGCTGTATGGCACAGTGGAAAGCGACAGACGTATTGCTGAATGCTGATGCGCCAGCGTGTTCAGACGGCGAGATGGTAAACGGCGAATTCATGCCTTATGCCGCTCTGGAAAGCATTCCTCTTGATCAGTACAACAACGTGGTACAGGTCACAGACTTCGGTCCTGTCTCCGGTATTCCTGCAATTTGGGCGGTTGATCCTGCAGATTACGATGATCCTGAAGCCTTCCATAACCGTGTTTTCGGTGAGTCGGTAAAACAAATCGTTCCCGGTTCCAGCTTCAGCGCTGATGTGGCTGAGCTAAGCTACTTCCTGCAGGCAAACTTCGAAGGTATGGACGGTTTAATGACTGGTAACGTGGGTATTCGTGTTATTGAAACTGACCTTACTGTGAAGCAGAACATTGCCGGTGACAACCTGCCTTATAGTGGTACCGCTATTGATACAGGCGATGTGGTTTCAAGCCGTGACTATACTGATGTGTTACCAACACTGAACCTGTCTTACAGCATCACGGACAACGTAATTGCACGTTTTGCTTATTCAGAAAACATGACACCGCTTAACCTGAATCAGTACGGTGAAGGTTTAACGTTAAGCAATGCGTTAGATTCAGTAGAAGGCAGCCCGACACAAGGTCAGTTCATTGTGACCGGTGGTAGCCTAGCTGGTAATCCGCAGCTTGATCCATGGCGCTCGACTAACTACGACGTGTCGTTAGAATGGTATCCCGGTCAGGCCAGTATGGTATCTGCTGCACTATTCCGTGTTGAAATTGACAGCTTCACTGTGAACCAGACGGTAGACATGGAAATGCCTGATGCGGACGGTATCGTGCGTCGCAGCGTACCAATCACTACGCTGGTTCAGGGAGACGGTGGTACGCTGGAAGGTTTTGAAATCGGTGCGAAAATCGCGTTCAGTGACTTCATCGAAGGTGAGTCTCTGTTAGCCAGCTTCGGTATGGATACTAACTTCACTTATTCACCCAGTGAAGGTTCCGGTACTGACATTTACGGCGAAGAGAATATGTTTAACGACAACTCTGAGCGTCAGCTTAACGTTATCGGCTGGTATCAGGGCGACCGTTTTGAAGCACGTATTGCTTACAACTACCGCAGCGAACGCTTAGCCGGTCAGGGTGGTTGGGGAGCACTGAACCTGTATCAGGCACCGACATCTTATGTGGACATTTCTGCCAGCTACGACATTGATGAGAATTTCTCTGTGTATGCGCAGGGCTCGAACATCACTGGCGAGTACGAAGACTATTACCTGCAATGGGAAGATCAGTACGCCTTCCAGAACTACTATGAAACGCGCTACATCGTGGGCGTAAGAGCGAAGTTCTGAGCTTAAGCAGAAAGTCGTGAAGCGGGGGTACGATTAGTACCCCCGATGTTTTACACTGCATGAATTATTAAAAAAGCGTGAAGGGAGTTTGTTGAATTCCCTTACCATTCCAGCGTAGAAAGTATCGACTATGGCCACTATCCGTGATGTTTCCAGAGAGTCAGGCTTATCAATAGCCACCGTTTCAAGAGCTATCAGTAACCCTGAAATGGTCTCAAAGCAAAGTCTCCGCCGTGTGAATCAGGCGATAGAGAAATTGCAGTACCGGCCAAATCTCACCTCTCAAAAATTTCGCTTACAGCGCACTAACACCATTGTGGTGCTGGTACCTAACATTGCTAACCTGTTTTTCGCGCAGCTAATCAGTGGCGTTGAAGATACGGCTGCAAAACATGGTTTTAATGTGTTGCTCGGTGATACCCGTGACAGTGCCAGCCGGGAGCAGGAATTTATTCAACTGGTGGAAACCCGTCAGGCGGACGGATTAATTCAGCTGACTCCCCACAATGACAAAGCTGTTTTGCCTATTAAAGATGTAAAAGCCGTGAATGCGGCTGGCTCTGCCGGTACCCCTTACTATTCTGTTCGCATCGACAATGAAGAAGCCGCAGCCAAAATGGTGACGTATCTGGTCAGTCAGGGCCACCGCCGAATCGGTATGATTTCCGGCCTGAAAGACAACCTTCACTCCATGGCCAGGCAGGATGGCTATAAACAGGCGCTGGAAAATGCCGGCATTGCCTTTGATGAAGAGCTGGTGGTTGAAGGCGACTTTTCGTTCTGGTCCGGATTTAATGCAGTGAAGCATTTCGTCAACATGGATGAGCAGCCTACGGCGCTTTTCTGTGCTAACGATGAAATGGCAATCGGTGCACTAAAAGGCTTAAAAGAGAAAGGTCTGAAAGTACCGGATAACATTTCTGTCACCGGCTTTGACGATCTGGATATGGCCAATTACTGCGATCCTCCGTTGACCACCATCAGGCAGCCTGCTGTGAGAATGGGGGAAGAAGCTGCCGAATTGCTGTTCCGCATAATTGAAGGTGAACAGCCGAAACTTACCGAATACATTTTACCGTTTGAAATCATTATCCGGGAAAGCACGCGGGCGGTTAAATAGCACTCTTCTTGCTGCGTGCACGCCGGTTAACCTCAGGAAATTGAAATGAAAAAAAGCCTCTTGTGCATGACACTGTCCATTGTCATGTCAGTGCATGCATCCGCAGCAGAAATAGCGACGTTATTTACTGATCACATGGTGTTACAGCGTGACAAACCGGTCAATGTGTGGGGCACAGGTGCGCCCGGCGAAACTGTCCGTGTTGTGATAAATAACGTGGAACAAACCACAACGGTAACAGCTTCCGGGAACTGGACCCTTTCGTTACCGGCACAAGCAAAAGGCGGCCCTTATACTCTTTCTGTGCAGGGTGATAATACCTTGTCATTTGATGATGTGTGGTACGGCGATGTGTGGATTGCCGCCGGGCAATCCAACATGGAATGGGATTTAAAAGACCACGTTACAGGTAATGAAAAAGCACTGGCTGAAGCCGGTAATGCACGCATTCGCCTTTATGATGTGCCAAATACCCTGTCGCCGGAAGTGCAGACCACATTGCCTGAGAGCAAGTGGCAGGTCGCCAATGCCAGCACTGCGGGTGCATCCTCTGCCGTGGCCTGGTTTTTTGCTGAAAAAGTCTCATCAGAAGAAGATGTGATGGTGGGCATTATTGAAACTAACTGGGGCGGCACACCGGCTGAAGCCTGGATTGATTTGGCGACGGTTGAAACTGTGCCCGGCTACCGGGAACAGGCTGAAGCAGTAAAACGCAACCCTGACTGGGCAAAAACGCTGCGTGACAACGACACGCGAAATACCGAAAAGTGGCGCCGCATCGACAGTGAAGCCGTAGCATTGGCTACCGGTGCGGCTGAGGTTGATTATGATGACAGTCAATGGCCTGAAGTCACCCTGCCGAACAGTACACCGTTTACTGAATTTACCTGGTTGCGGCATACCTTCACGCTTACAGATGATGATCTGTCGAAATCTGTCACGATTAATGTGGGTGACATTGTTCAGAACGCTTTTGTGTTTATTAACGGTCACGTAGTTGCGAAAGAAGACTGGCGCAATGGTGATTCACTGCATCACCTGCCTGAAAAGTGGCTGCGGCGGGGAAAAAACGTATTCGCTATCCGGGTGACGAACGACTGGGATAACAAAGCCTATGTGGGCCGGCCGGCACAAATCTGGCGCGAAGTCGGCTCTGAGAAAGTTGATATATCCGGACAATGGCGGGGCACTAATACCATTGAACCCCCTGTTCCTGAGGTTGAAAACTACACCTTCACTCCCGGGTTTTTGTATAACGCGATGATAAATCCCTTGCTACCTTACCGGGTAAAAGGCGTTATCTGGTATCAGGGCGAAAGCAATGTCGATCGTCAGGAATACTACGCAGACTTATTTAAAACACTGATCAGGACATGGCGCAAAAAGGCGGATGGCGACACATTGCCATTCCTGTTTGTGCAGCTTTCAGCATTTTTGAAACCACAGGCCTTACAGCCCGACAGTGCATGGGCTTACCTGCGGGATGCACAAAAAGAGACGTTATCTCTGCCGGATACTGGCATGGCTGTGTCCATTGATGTGGGTAATCCGGACGACATTCATCCTAAAAACAAGCGGCCTGTGGGCGAGAGGTTATGGCGTCAGGCGGCCCGGCAGGCGTACGGCCATCAGGATACCGTAACGTCAGGGCCGGACTTTTCAGGTATGGATATTAAAGGCGATAAAGTGACGTTACGTTTCAGCAATGCTGAGGGCCTGACAACAACAGAAGGTAACGCACCTGCAGGCTTTATTATCGCCGGTGAAGATAAGCGGTTCTTTCTTGCTGACGCGGAACTGGACGGTGAGACGATTATATTAACTAATGCGAATGTGAAGAAACCTGTTGCCGTGCGTTATGCCTGGGCTGATTATCCGGTCGTAAATCTGGTGAACGGGGAAGGCTTACCCGCAGTACCCTTCAGAACGGACAACTGGACCGCTTCATCGGTAACCGCAGGGCAGTAGCGTCACACCGTTTGACGGGTTACATTCGTTAATACATTGTTTATTGACGACAACCGGTTTCAAAAAGGTAAAATGGTGACTGAGCCTCACCGGCCTTAATGGAACATGCTATGAAGTTGTCGTCTTTTGACGTTCTCGTCATTTCTGGCTATCTCTGTGTTGTCATTCTGCTTGGAATGGGAATAGCCAGATTTAACAAAAAAAACACAACAGATTATTTTCTCGGCCAGAATAAAATCCCCTGGCCGTTCCTCGGGCTGTCCAATGCCTCAGGTATGTTCGATATCAGTGGTACCATGTGGATGGTGTACCTGCTTTTTATCTATGGTTTGAAAAGCGTATTCATTCCCTGGCTCTGGCCCAGCTTTAACCAAATTTTTCTTATGATTTTCCTTTCCATCTGGCTGCGCAGGTCGGGTGTGATGACGGGGGGAGAATGGATACGGTTCCGGTTTGGCGAAGGGCGGGGTGCCACGCTGAGCCATATCATTGTTGTTGTATTTGCTTTGATCAGTGTGCTGGGGCTTCTTGCTTACGGATTCACCGGCATCGGCAAATTCGCTGCGGCCTTCCTGCCCTGGCAGTTAAGTGAAGATGTCAGGGTTAACGAAATGCTTTACGGCGCTTTGATCACCGGGTTTACTGCGCTTTATGTTGTCCGCGGTGGCATGGTGAGTGTGGTCTACACAGAGGTGTTACAGTTTTTAGTCATGACCGCGGCCTGCATTGCCATCGGTGTGATTGCAATGATGCAGGTTTCTCCGGATATGCTGGCTGCGGTGGTGCCTGAGGGATGGACATCACTGTCGTTTGGCTGGCAACTGGATTTGGATTGGCAAACGTTGTTGCCTGAGGCTAATGAACGGATTGCCGGTGACGGCTATTCACTGTTTTCGCTTTTTATCATGCTGGGGCTTTTCAAAGGCATTTTGCAAAGTCTGGCCGGGCCGGCGCCTAACTTTGATATGCAGCGTATTCTTGCTGCGCGCACACCATCAGAGGCGGCTAAAATGAGCGGTTTTGTCAGTATTGTACTGTTATTTCCCCGCTACATGATGGTCACCGGGCTCACCGTACTGGCGCTGGTTTATCTCACGCCGGCTTTAAAACAAATGAACAGCGCTGCAGATTTCGAGCAAATATTACCGCTGACCCTGGCCAATTTTATTCCGTCAGGTCTGCTGGGGCTCATTATTGCCGGGCTGCTGGCAACTTTCATGTCTACCTTTGCTGCCACATCAAACGCCGCGCCGGCCTATGTGGTCAACGATATTTATAAACGCTACATCAATCCTGATATACCGGAAAGAAAGGCGCTGAAACTCAGTTATCTGGTGTCTGTTCTTTTCGTCGTCTGCGGTTCGTTACTCGGGCTGTTTGTACCGTCACTCAACAGTATGGTGATGTGGCTGGTGTCTGCGCTATACGGCGGTTATACGGCAGCGAATGTGCTGAAGTGGTACTGGTGGCGTTTCAACGGTATAGCATTCTTTTGCGGCATGACGGCGGGAATTATTCTGTCAGTCTTTCTTATGCTTACGGACATTCAGCCGTTCTATGCATTCCCGTTTTTATTCGGTTTTTGCTTACTGGTGTGCGTTGGCGTCAGCCTGCTCACCCAACCGGATGATATGGAGGTGCTGAAGGTGTTCTATCAGAAAACCCGTCCCTGGGGCTGGTGGCTACCAGTCGTGCGGGCACTGCAGGAAGATGGCGTCGCAATAACGGCGAACAACCAGTTTAAAAAAGATGCCGCTAATGTGGTGGTGGGTGTTATCTGGCATACATCATTAACCGCAGCACCAATCTTCATGGTCATTAAAGCCTGGGAACCCTTTGTTGTCAGCCTGTCTGTGATAGCTCTGTGCACTGCGTGGCTAAAAATATTCTGGTGGGATCCGCTGAAGCGCACGGCGGAGTGACTGGCGCAGAGACTTTCTCTGCGCGCAGCATGAGTAAGGCGGTTACTTAACGCGGTAGAAATGCAAGACGACGCTGTTGGCTTTTCGCATACTGGTGGACACGATAACTGACTTATTCAGCCAGGCGTTGGGACTGTCTGAAGCGACTTCCAGTTTTGCGGCAGTACGCATATAGTAAGACGCTGCAGGCATGTCTTCTCCTTTAGCCAGTCTGGCCAGCACTTCAGGTGAAGCGGTGCGGATCCCTTCATTATGCACATAGATGATTTCGCCGGAGTCGGTTTGCAGGCTGTAATCCGCCACCAGATCAGCGGTTCCGTCCTTTCTCACTGTCTGCCAGTCGGCGCCGCCTTCCAACACCTTTCCATTGAGCTCGGGGCCGCGAAATTCACCGCCATTAATGCCGATAATCCGGCGTTTACCGTATCGTGTCTCACCGACTTCAAGGGGCGGATCAAGTGTTACAACGGCTTCAAAAAGAAACTCAAACTCCGGAGCAGGAATGTCGGCATACTGAGGTGAAGCTTTTGCATTGGCTGCCAGAGGAAACAACGAGAATGTTATGATGGCGGCAGACAAGTATTTCTTGAGTAGCGAAGTCATGGATATGTCCTTATTATTTGATGGTTTTTCAGGCAGTTTCATAGTGCCAGAGTTTGAAGTTTATGCAATCAGGGTGGGTCTATGACTGAAACGGATCCGGGCAAATTATTCAGTCCATTCACCGTTGCACGCTGTGTTCAGGGTTATTACCCCATGCTCCACGACCGGTAGTGCAACTTTATGCTGAAGCGAAAATTGTGATTGTCGGACAGGCATCCGGCATCAAAGCTCACGAAAACCAACAGCCCTGGAATGACGCCAGTGGCGATAAACTTCGCCTCTGGCTCGGGGTGAACCGGTCAGCATTTTATTCGTCTTTATTTACTCACCTGCCCATGGCATTTTGCTTTCCGGGCTACAAGAATGGTGCAGATGCACCACCGCCTAAAATCTGTTCTGCCACCTGGCACAAACCGGTTCTCGATCAGTTGTCCCCTGAACTCATGATCCATATCGGGCGCTACTCACAGCAATATTATTTTCCAGAGTACAAAACGTTAACTGATGCTGTAGAACAAACAGCATCATCAGGTTCGGATGCTATGGTGCTACCCCATCCGTCAGGCCGCAATAACCGCTGGCTGGCGAGGAATCCCTGGTTTGAAAAGAGGGTGCTGCCTTTACTCAGAGAGAAGGTTGCAGCGATCCTTGCCTGACGCTCGTCACAGGCCGGCCAGGCTGGCTTGTATGATGAAAACGTATGAAACCACATATCCATGTTGATCACCGGGCATTTTTCCTTCCCGCATAGCTAATTAGATTTAAGTCTAATTTCCGGTGTTGTGTCCACCGGACAACTGACCTGCCGGTTTATAAAAAAGGAACGAACATGGATGCACAATATCACCCCGGACTGTTGCGCTCTCACTTGGCGTCGCATTCATTGCTTCCCTGACGGCGCTGGATATGGCGGGACGCCTGCGTGCGACTAAATGCATCGCCTCACATTTATGGCTGACCGGTGGTGCGTTTTCCATTGGCGTCGGGATCTGGTCCATGCATTTTATCGGCATGCTGGCAATGGATATGTCCACCCGGGTGATGTACGACATTCTTCTGACCCTGGTATCTTTTCTGGCAGCCATTCTCACTTCCGGCCTCGCTCTAGCGGTGGTTCGTAATGGTAAACCGACTGCCGGACCGCTGGCGGCTGGTGCTCTGCTGATGGGAACCGGCGTGTGCATCATGCATTACGTGGGAATGGAGGCCATGCAAATGCATGGTGAACTGAGTTATGACCCGTTTATTTTTGCCCGCTCTGTGCTGATTGCTGTAGGCGCGTCTGCTGCTGCACTCTGGTTAGTGTTCAGCCTGAATCCTGTTGCTACTCAACGTCCTTCCTTCTGGTATCGGGTAGCAGCCGGTATGGTGATGTCAGTGGGGATTGCCGGTATGCACTACACCGGTATGGCGGCAACCATTTATCCTGAAGGCATGCATATGATGCCGGTGGATGGCTTGTCTCCCGGCAGACCTCGGCATCAGTGAGCATTATGTTAAGCGCTCTGGTGCTGTCTATTTACGATACTCACCTGACATCGAAAAACGCCCAACTGGCGGCGTCGCTTAGTGATGCAAACCGTGAATTGAAAAGCATGGTCTACCGTGACTCGCTGACTACGCTCCCAAACCGGTTGCACTTCGAAGAAAAAATCGAGGAATTGCTGCAACAGGGCAGTGACTCTTTCAGTGTGTTCTTCGTCGACCTGGACCATTTCAAGAATGTGAATGACTCGCTGGGCCATCATGTGGGTGACTTATTGATCAGGCAATCGGAAGTATAAGAAGAACAAACGCTATTTATTACCCTTTATACCAGCTGAATTAAAGACTTGTTTCGCGTACTCAGATTGGAGTTTGGTAATGAAGTGATGAACTAATTGTCCGCTACATAGTTGAGTTCGCAGGCCATTGGTACTGAATAATTGTTCGTGAAATGTGAAAGATGGTGCCTCAACAAGTTAATGCTCAAGCTCTATTTTGCGGTAGGACTTTTAAGCCCCTAAATCAAAATTTCGCTGAATGACAAAGTCTTCAAATGACGGTAGTTCTAGGGAAGATGCGATTAAGTCCCAGATGTGAGATCATAGCAGTATAGTAAATCGTAACGACCAAGACCGATGAACCAACAGTTAACTTTTGCCGACAGTGAGTTTACCAGCAAGCGCCGTCAGAC
>Ga0208837_1000042_pt1 | contig 22379 bp, 14 predicted proteins | sample DeeseametaMP0327_FD_184214 | JGI IMG/M metagenome (GOLD analysis project Ga0208837, IMG submission 184214) | Marine microbial communities from the Deep Atlantic Ocean - MP0327 (SPAdes) | ecosystem: Environmental > Aquatic > Marine > Oceanic | place: East of Recife, Brazil, South Atlantic Ocean...
ATCCAAATGATGTCATTGAAATGACATTCGGCGTCACAGCAACAGATGCAGATAATGATCAAGCAACTACAGACATCATTGTTAATATATATGATGACGGACCAAGAGCGGTTGCTGATAATGTAATCATTTCGCCAGACACAACGACAGTAAATGGCAACATCCTTGCAAACGATGATAGCGGCGAAGACAATGACGCTGTTGTAACAAATATCCGTTATGACGGTGTAGATTACGAAGTAACAGATGCCGCACCAACAGTTATCCAAAGTAATGATGGTACCCTTACGATCAATGCAGATGGTAGCTATGAGTTTGTATCAAATGGCACGAACTCAACGACAGTCATTGAGAATTTCCAATACACTATGAAAGATACTGATGGCGACCCAAGCACAACAACGCTAAAAATCAGCATCGAAGCACCAGAAGAGCTTCTTATCGTTGGTAAAAACGTTGATGATGTTGACGGTCAAACAACACCTTGGGAAATAGGCGGCGGTCAAGAAGAGATTATCGGCAACCGTGCAGAAGATATTCTTATCGGCGATATAGGTGGCTCCGTAGAAGTAGAACAAGGCCAAGACTATAACTTCGTGTATATCTTGGATGTTTCTGGCTCTATGGGTGAAAACAACCCTAGCGACGGTGAAACAAGCCGTGTTGAGCTACTTATTGCTGCGGTTAAAAACCTCATCAATGACTTTGACAGCTTCCAAAATGGAAATATCAAAGCACACTTTGTTGCCTTCTCAACAGATACACGCTCAACATTCACAGTTGATTTCACAAATCCGAACGCACTGAATGATGCATATGCTTATCTAGATTCTTTGCAAACAAGTGGCTTCACAAACTATGAAGCACCAATGCAAAGTGCAATCCAGTGGTTACAAAGCGGCGAACCAATTGGTGGAAATGCGATCACGCAAACATTCTTCATCTCTGATGGTCAACCTAACCGTCACCTTGATGATAATGGCAATGTTGTGAACCCGCCAGGAAACGGCGTTGAAGAAGATCAAATCATCTATGCTGAGCTTTCTGGAACGAACGTAAATATTGGCGGCCAGACATACGGTGACAACACTGATGAAATCGGCACTCTACAAAGCTACGGCGAGGTCACAGCTGTTGGTGTTAATATTCCAAACACAAATAACCTCAACGTAATCGATACGTCAGGAACAGCGATTTACATCGATGATGCCAATGATATTGATATCGTTCTATCAGGCAGCAACCCAATCAACGAAATGTCAGATGTTGGTAGCGATGTTATTCAAGGCGGTGGCGGTGATGACATTATCTATGGTGACTCTGTCTATACAGATGATCTAGCGAATGATCAGAACCTAGACGTAAATCCTGGAGCAGGATGGGCTGTCTTTACCAAACTAGAAAATGGCGAAGGTAATGACACAAGCTGGGACAGAGAAGATACGATCAATTATATTCGTCAAAATGCTGACAGCCTTGCACGTGAATCAATAGATGTTCAAGGTGAAGGCCGAGAAGGTGGCGATGACATCATCTCTGGTGGTGCAGGTGATGATGTTATCTACGCTCAGGAAGGTGACGATATTATCATTGGCGGAGAAGGTGACGACACTCTTACAGGTGGTAGCGGTGATGACATCTTCGTATTTGAAAACATTACTGATGGCGTCGATACAATCACTGACTTCACCCAAGGTGAGGATGTGCTCGATATTTCCGGCCTCTTACAAGGTTATGACGCACTTCAAGACAGCATTGATGATTTTGTCTTTGCAACTGAAAGCGGTGGAAATACAACTATTTCCGTAGATGTTGATGGCGCAGCAGGCCCAGCAACAGCCGTAGAAATTGCTGTACTTGAGGCTGTAACCGGCTTGAACATTGAAGACATCACAAATAATGGTGAATCAAGTATCTAAGAATAGTTAGGACATGCGAAGATTAAATTAAACCTTCGCATGTTCTTTTCACGAATATTAATCAAATTTTCAAAAGAGAAAACAAAGCATTAAGACTTGCATAGCTACGGAAAACATGCATAACATGGTCTTCGTATATTATGGTTATCGGGGTTTCATTTTAAATTTAGTTAAATAAGAGGATTTTCGCTGTGAAAGCATATAAATCATTTGGAAAATTATTCCTAACAGCATCGACAATTGCGATCATTGGTATGGGTATACCAACAGCATCAGCACAACAAGAAGAGCAACTTAGTCCTGCTTTGAGCATTTCACTTCGTGATGCTGTAGCAACAGGCCTTTCAACAAATCCTGAATATGGTGTCGTAGCAGCAAGCCGCCGCGCAACAGACGAAGAGTTAGAGCAAGGTAAAGCACTTTACCTTCCATCAATTGATATGCGTGCCGATACTGGTTACGAATACAGTGACGACCCTGCATCACGTGCGAATACTGATGGTACAACGCACGAAAGCATGTGGCGCGTAGAGACATCTATTACACTAACACAAATGCTATTTGATGGTTTCGACACACAATACGAAGTTGCCCGTCAACAAGCGCGTACAGAATCCTCGGCACACCGCGTTCGTGAAACAGCGGAACTTGTTGGACTTGCTATTGTTGAATCATACTTAGAAGTTCTTCGTCAAAGACAGCTCCTATTTATCTCACGTCAAAACGTAGCTGAGCACATTTCAATTCTTGACCAAATCCAACAAGGCGTAAGTGGCGGCCGTTCAACACAAGCTGACCTAGAACAAGCAAAAGCACGTCTAGCGCAAGCAAAAGCTACTGAATCAAGTACACGCCAAGCCCTAAGAAATGCAGAAAGCCAGTACAAGCAAGAAACTGGTGATGAAGCTGGCGAGCTCACAATGCCTGTCATTCCATACCAAGCCCTAGCCGCTGATGTGAATGCTGAAGTTCAAAAAACACTAACGCACAGTCCAACACTCGATATTTTCGAAGCTGACATCGAAGTTGCATATGCCGAAAGTATCCAAACACGCTCGAGCTTCTACCCACAGGTAGACTTTCAAGTAAATGGCCGTACTGGACATGATCTTGGCGGCGTTGATGGACGTGACACAAGTGCATCAGCTCTATTTGTGATGAACTGGAATCTATATCGCGGCGGTGCAGATGTTGCGCGCTCACGTGAATTTATTCACCGTCATCAACAAGCTAAAGAATCACGCGTAGAAGCAGCACGCTCTGTAGAAAATGATGTCCGCCAAACATGGGCTTCAATGATCTCAGCAGGTGAACGTGCACGTCAATTTGCGGCACAAGCTGATGCAAACGTTGAAGTGGTTAAAGCATATAAAGACCAATTTAATTTGGATCGCCGCACACTTCTGGACGTTCTAGATGCACAAAACGAGCTATTCGTTTCACGCTCTAACACTATTAATGCTGAATTCCTTGAAGTATTCGCAATATACAGACTATTAGCATTAAAAGGTACCTTGCTACCAACGCTTGATCTAGAGTATCCTAGAGAGAGCAAAATCGCATCAGAAGATGCATGGACATTCGATGAAAAGATGGAGGCTCGCTAGAGGCTCCATTATCCGTTAAGGAAGGGGCATTAAGTGAGTAAGGAACAACCTGAGAAAGACGCTAACCAGAGCGCAGATCAGCAGCAACAACCCTCCCCTTCTTCAACACCCCCCGCCCATGAACAAACAGATAGTTGGCCACTACAAGCGGACCGTATCGCGATGCGTACACCGCTTATTGATTGCCTACGCATACTTTCTGGCCATTATGGTCGCCGCACCAGTAATGATGGCCTAACAGCTGGCCTCCCTGTCTCTAGCGCTGGCATAACACCCTCAGTCTTTATTCGTGCAGCGCAACGCGCTGACCTAAACGCACAACTTGCTGAACGCTCTGCAGACGCCTTGAAAATTGCACCGAACTTGCCGTGCATCTGTGCGTTAAAAGAAGGGCAAGCCTGTATCCTATGGGATATTAAGCGTGAAAAGAAAAAAATCTCATACATCATTCAGATGCCGGAAACCCCTGATGAAAGACAGGAAATTTCCAAAAAGCACTTTGAAGCGTTATATGATGGCTATAGCTTCTTCATCCGTCCAATTGCACGCAGTGATGACCGCGCTGGCCCCGCTGTTATAGACACAGGGCGTAACTGGTTTTGGGCAACCTTTTGGAAGCACCGCACACTTTACAGTGAAGTCGGAATAGCAGCCATTATCATCAACTTTTTTGGTGTCGCGGGTTCGCTATTTGTGATGAATGTATATGACCGCGTCGTCCCAAACGGAGAAGCCGCACTTGATACATTATGGGTACTTCTCATCGGTATCCTAACTGTTTATTTCTTTGATTTCTTACTCAGAAATTTACGCGCCCATTTTCTGGATTTCGCTGGTCGTAAAGCCGATGTCATAATTTCGTCTCAACTTTTCGAGCAAATTATGGGCATGACGATGACCGACCGCCCAGCCAGTGCAGGTGTCCTTGCTTCAAATATGAAAGAATTTGAAACACTAAGGGACTTCTTCACATCGGCAACGATGGTCGCACTGATCGATCTACCATTTGTATTTTTATATATTGCCTTTATAGCGCTTATTGGTGGCCCTCTAGCCTTTGTACCACTTGCCGCTATACCGCTTATTGTTGGTATGGGCCTCATCCTCCAAAAACCATTAGGCAAAGTCATTAAACAATCCCTCAATGAAAGTGCATTAAAAAACGCTCTTCTCTTTGAAACGATTATCGGCCTTGAAACTATTAAAGTTCAAGCCGCAGAAGGCCATACACAAAGGAATTGGGAAGAACTAACAGACAAAGCCTCAAGAACAGCTGTTAAATCACGTCAAATTTCATCATTCGCACAGAACTGGGCTATGCTTGTCCAACAATTCGTAAGTGCCATTATTGTGCTGGTCGGTGTTTACTTGATTAATGAAGGCTCACTAAGTATGGGCGGCCTTATCGGCTGCGTAATCCTCTCAGGGCGTGCAATGGCACCGCTTGCACAAGTCGCAGGCCTTCTAACACGCTTTAGTCAATCACGTGAATCCCTTCGCCAACTCGATGACCTCATGAAAAAGAATGTTGAACGTCCAGCAGGCAAACATTTCATTACTCAACCACACATCCAGGGTAAAGTTGAATTTCGTGATGTAATCTTCAACTATCCCGGCCAATCCACACCGGCTGTAAATGGTTTGAACTTCACTATAAAGCCGGGCGAAAAGGTCGGTGTTATTGGTGCTGTTGGTTCTGGAAAAACGACGCTAGAGCGCCTTCTTATAAACCTATACGAACCGACATCAGGGTCCGTTCAAATAGATGGAACTGATGTACGCCAGATTGATCCCGGTGATTTACGCCGGAACATCGGCGCTGTACAACAAAGCCCGCAGCTTTTCTATGGTTCAGTTCGCGACAACATCACAATGGGGCACGAAACAGCACCTGATCATGCCGTTCTAAAAGCTGCGGAGCTGTCTGGTGTTATGGAGTTTTTGAAAAACTCCTCAGCAGGCCTTGATACACAAGTAGGTGAGCGCGGCGAAGCCCTTTCTGGTGGCCAAAGACAAGCCGTCGCAATCGCAAGAGCACTACTCTATGATCCGCCCATACTTATCCTAGACGAACCGACAGCCTCTATGGACCCAGCAAGTGAAAGCCGTTTAAAACAGCGCCTTCTTAAAGTATGTGAAAACAAGACAACAATTCTGATCACACACAAAGGCGCCATGCTAAACCTCGTCGATAAACTCATTCTCATCGATCATGGTAAGTTGGTTGCTTTCGGTCCAAAAGATGAAGTGATTAGTAAATTGCAAGCGCGTCAATACGGATCCGCCGCAGAGAACACAAAGGTCTAATTGAATGAGAGACGACGATTCACAAGCCCTATCAAACGCCTATGAAAACAGTGATGACACAAAAAAAGTTATAACGATTTCATTTGCTGTCATTGGCATGTTTATCTCTCTTTTCTCCTTCTCACTGTCTGCGGCATTTCCGTGGATACACGAACATTTCACTCCGCCGCCGCCGCCAATCACTGAAACCCTTGAAAATGCGGCTGTTAAAATGGTGGGCAATATAAAAGACAAAGTCGTCAAAGGGATAAAAGGTGAAGAATATAAAACCCCGGCGAAGCCCCCACCACCGCCAGAGAAGTTCAATCCAGTTGATATTCTTCCCATTATCATCATCATAACCGCACTTATAGGCATTATGTTTGGATGTATCGGACTAGCAAGAAATGAAGATGGTCGCATCGTTGCCGCAGCAATGACACTGGGTGTCACCTCTATCGCTGCGCTTTATATGCTTGTTATCGCTGCTGTACTTATCCTGATTCTTCTCGTAGGTGTCATCCTCAATTCAATCGGCTTAGATATATTCTAGTTAAGGTAAAAAAATGGACGATTCACAAAAACAGCCACTTGGTAAAATAGACCCTAAAAAGCTAACCCCTCAGGAGTTAGCCTCACTAAAAGAAAAGCAAAATGAAACCATTAACGATGAACCAGTATGGAGTGGCATCAGACAGAATTGGGCCAAAGAGCGTGCCGATAGAATGGAAGCACATGCCTTAAGAACATTTGACGTTGATGATGACCTGCCGCTCTCAAAGCACTTCCTTTTACTCGCAATATGTGCCTTCTTTGGTATTTTTGTTGCTTGGGCAAACTGGGCAACACTTGACGAAGTAACCCGCGGCGATGGAAAAATCATACCCTCTAGCGAGGTTCAAGCCTTACAAAGTCTAGATGCCGGTACAGTTGAAGAAATCCTTATCCGTGAAGGTGATATCGTAAAGCCAGGCCAACCCCTAATACGTTTAAACGCGATTGAAGCATCGTCTGATCTTGGTGCTAATAAAGCCCGTTATCTTGGCTTACTGGCCTCAATCACACGTCTTCAAGCAGAGGCAGAAGGCAAAGACACAATTGATTTCCCCGAAGAAGTGATGAAAGGTGCACCACAAAGTGTAACAGAAGAACTAAACACTTTCCGAGCTAACCGCTCTTCAAAAATTGGACAGATGGATGTCCTAAGGCAGCAACTCAATCAACGAAAGCAAGAACTGCGAGAAACACAAACACGTATCAATGATACGCGCGGCGTCATAGATTTACAGCGCGAAGAAATGGCTATGGTTGAACCTCTCGTCGCACGTGGCTCAGCTCCACCATTAGAGTTAAAACAGCTAAAACGTGCAATTAAAGAGAAACAAACAGAGCTTAATGGCTATTCCTCATCTATCCCACGCATAAAAGCATCAATAAATGAAGCAGAAGCCCGTATCAATGAAATAGAAACAAACATGAAAGCGCAAGCGCAAGCCGAACTTTCAAATACCCTTATAGAGATGAGCGAGATTAAAGAACGCCTTTCAGCTCTAGAAGAACGTAAAGGCCGTACAGAACTAAGATCACCTGTATCAGGCACAATTCAGGAAATAACAGTAAACACTATTGGCGGCGTTGTACGTCCAGGCGAAGACATTATTAAAATCGTTCCTATGGATGACCAACTTATTGTAGAAGCCAAGATTCGTCCATCTGACCGTGCCTTTATTTTCCCCGGACAACAAGCCGTTATAAAGCTGACAGCTTATGATTTTTCAATCTATGGCGGACTAGAAGGCGAACTCATAGACATTTCAGCAGATACTGTCGAAGAAGAAGACGGGCAAAGCTTTTATCGCGTGCGCCTGCGCACACATAAAACAGAACTAAAAAGAAACGGAGAAACACTTCCGATTACTGTTGGTATGGTCGCAAGCGTCGATATTTTGACAGGTGAAAAGACAGTAATGCAATATTTGTTAAAACCTTTCATTAAAACCCTTGATAACGCAATGAATGAACGCTAATTTCTGCTGTTATGAAACAAGCGAGAGCAGATATGACACAAACAATAAAAATTACTCTACCAGATGGCGCAACACGTGAATATAACGCTGGCGTTACGGGGTTAGAAATTGCAGAAAATATATCAAAATCCCTCGCAAAAGCTGCCGTTGCTATCACAGTAGATGGTGAACAGCGTGACTTAAGTGATGCTGTAACGGCTGATGCTGCATTATCTATCATTACACTCGATAGTGACGAAGGACTTGAGATTATGCGCCATACTGTGGCCGCTCAAGTATTAGCCCGCGCAGTGAAAAACCTATACCCAAGTGCAAAACTCGCTATAGGCCCAACAATTGATAATGGTTTCTACTATGACGTAGAATTTGAAAAACCACTTTCATCTGAAGATCTAGAATCAATTGAAAAAGAAATGCGCCGCATTAAAGAGAGCAATGCGCCTATTGAAAAAAGCTATAACACAAAAGCCGAAGCAATCGCTGCATTTCAAGAACGAAAAGAGCCATATAAAGTTGAGATTATAGAAGCTTCGGATCAAGAAGATAACTTCCAGCTTTACGCCCAAGGCGACACAGGGTTTATTGACCTATGCCGTGGCCCTCACCTACCGACACTTAAACAAGTTGGTGCATTTAAACTCATGAGTACAGCCGGCGCATATTGGCGCGGCGATAGCAATAATGCCATGCTAACGCGTATATACGGTACAGCTTGGCGCAATGATAAAGAGCTAAAAGCGCACCTCACTATGCTAGAGGAAGCTGAAAAGCGTGATCACCGTAAACTCGCCAATCAAATGGATCTCTTCCATTTCCAAGATGAAGCGCCAGGTCAGGTATTCTGGCACCATAATGGCTGGGTAATGTACACAGCATTAATGGATTACATGCGACGCAAAGTACGTGCTTCTGGCTACCAAGAGATCAATACGCCACAGCTTTTAGATTCACGTTTCTGGAAAGCTTCAGGCCACTGGGATAAGTACCGCGAAAATATGTTTATTTTCGGGGAAGGTGAAACTGAAAATCCAGCAGCGCTCAAACCTATGAGCTGCCCTGGCGGCGCACAAGTTTATAAAGCAAAGCTTCACAGCTACCGTGAACTTCCAATTCGCTTAGCCGAATTTGGTCACGTCTTCCGTCAAGAACCATCTGGTGCTCGTCACGGCCTTATGCGCGTTCAAGCCTTTACACAAGATGATGCGCATATCTTCTGTACGCATGAGCAGCTCGAAGACGAAGTTGTTAAAATGTGCGATCTTATCCGTGAAGTATATGAAGATCTAGGTATAGCGGATGACATCACTATTAACTTCTCCACACGTCCGGAGCAACGCATTGGTAGCGAAGAGGATTGGGACCGTGCAGAAGCAGGACTTCGTAAAGTCTTAGACCGCATCAATATGAAATGGGTGCTCAATGAAGGCGACGGCGCATTTTACGCACCTAAACTCGACTTTATCTTACGTGATGCGATTGGCCGTGAATGGCAATGCGGAACTGTTCAGGTTGATATGAATATGCCTAATCGCCTTGACCTTCAATATGTAGGCGAAGATGGTAACAAGCATTCGCCGCACATGATACACCGCGCTATTTTAGGCTCTGTTGAGCGCTTCTTAGGCGTATTGATTGAACACTACGCAGGTAAGCTTCCACTTTGGCTAGCCCCTGTTCAGGTTGTTGTAGCAACAGTTACAGGAACAGCCGATGAATACGCAAAAGAAATCTATGAAAAGCTTTTAGCCGCTGGCATTCGTGCAGAAATAGATATCCGTAACGAGAAGATCAACTACAAGGTGCGCGAGCATTCAGTAGCAAAAGTGCAAAATCTTTTTGTTGTTGGCGCCCGTGAAGCAGAAGAAAAAACAGTGGCCATTCGCCGGTTAGGATCTAAAGATCAAACCATTCAATCATTTAATGAAGCTCTAGAAGAGCTTGTAAAACAGAGCAAAGCGCCTTATTAATAGCTTTTATACATTTTCGTGATAGTATTTTTAAGATTTAAACAACATAAAGGAGATAACCATCGCAAGACCAGTAAGACCAACGCCGCGTAAAGATGACGGACCGCGGACAAATAACGACATTACAGTAGACGAAGTACGCGTAATTAACGCGGAAGGTGATATGCTGGGCGTTATGCCAGTTAAAAGAGCCGTTCAATTAGCGGAAGAGGCTGGCCTTGATCTTGTAGAAGTTTCCCCAAATGCAAACCCACCCGTTTGTAAGATACTCGACTACGGTAAATATAAATACGAGCAGCAGAAGAAAGCTTCTGAAGCCCGTAAAAACCAAAAAACAGTCGATGTAAAAGAAGTTAAAATTAGACCAGGTATCGAAGATCATGATTATCAGGTCAAAATGAAAAACGCACGTAAGTTCCTTGAAAAAGGCGATAAAGTCAAAGTGACAATGCGCTTCCGTGGCCGTGAAATGGCACACCAAGACATTGGCCTTAACTTGTTAAAACGCATGCAAGAAGAACTATCAGACATCAGTAAAACTGATCTTGAGCCTAAGCTTGAAGGCCGTCAAATGATCATGGTTTTATCAGCTGAGATGCAGAAATAATCACAAAAACTTATCAGCGCATATAACGCCCCATACAATCCCTGCCAAAAGCAGGGATAGTAAAACTGCGGCTGACCCCATATCCTTAGCTTCTTTTGATAATTCATGTTTTTCAAAAGAAATACGGTCTATTGCGCGTTCTACAGCGGTATTCAATAACTCTATGATTAAAACGAGCAAGACACTCGAACAAAGTAAAAGCTTTTCTGCGCTTGTCTCGCCGATCCAAAAACTTATAGGAATAAGAAGAAGCGCTAAAAAAACTTCCTGTCTGAAAGCTTCTTCAGAAACAAAACAAGCCCTTAACCCAAAATAAGAATACCCAAGCGCACTCACTAAACGCTTAAACCCCTTATGGCCCCCTGGCGCACTCATGTAACATCCCCCATAAAAAAAGGCGCTTTATAAAGCGCCTTCAATCCATTCTGCTAATTGTGATTTAGGCATACCACCAACGCGGGTATCGACCACTTCACCGCCCCTGAATATCATAAGTGTCGGAACACCACGAACACCATATTTAGTAGGTGCTTCCGGTGCCTCTTCGATATTCACTTTCACGACCTTAACTTTATCAGCCATTTCACCAGCTAGTTCATCAACCAAAGGGGAAAGCTGCTTACAAGGTCCACACCATTCAGCCCAAAAATCCACCACAACTGGCTTATCTGAATTTAAAACCTCAGCTTCAAACTGCGTATCATCAACAGCAACGCTAGACATATCTTTACAACCCTTTCATGATCAAAATTAATTATATAAAACATATGGCGCGAACCATAGACGCGTCAAGACCTAGAAGTGATTAAACCTCAATCTCGATGGGCATAAGGTTAGGCCCATCAGTCCATAAAAGCGCCCCGTACAGCGATTTATTTGGATATATCTGACGCAAGATAGCCCCATAAGCATTTAATTGATTGCGGTACGCCTTAGGCACATCTTCGGCACGCTGAGGCGGCGGCCTATTCGTCTTATAATCAACAAAGAAAACACGATCATCACTGACTAACAGCCTATCAATCTGACCACTAATAAAACCAACACCGTCAATAACACCAGAGATAGGTACTTCAGCCTGCGCTTTTGAGGAAAATATCTCATAAAAATCAGGATGACTTAAAACTTTAAGCGTTTCCTCTGCGATATTCCGTCGAACAGATTCACTTAAATCCTGGCCAAAGCGCTTAAGATAAGATTCAGCGACTTTCATGTGCTGAGAAGCATCCATAACCGGCAAAATTTGCAAAAGCTTATGCGTGAGATTACCACGCAAAAAACGTTTTCCATTTTGATCATCAGAAACAGGAGAAAACGCGACCTCTTCTAATAAGGACGGGTTAAGCACATCAACCTGCATATCTATTGCTGTGTGAACTTTCTCATATAGCCAAGCTGGACATTCTGATTTATGAACCTTGGTCTCGCGATCTTTTGGTGTTCGATCAGCATCACCGACTTGATCATATGAAAGGCGCAGCAACCCCTCTTCTAACGTTTCATGATCAGGATGAACTGCTAATCCACGTTGAACTAAATTATACCAGCATCTCTCATCAATATCATTCTTGCCCTTATATCCACCTACATAAAGACGGTCTTCCGCACGCGTCATAGCAACATAAAGAAGGCGGTAATGCTCAGATTCTAAACGCTCTCGGTTAGCAGAACGAATTTCGCTATAGATTTTTGTCTCTAATTCTTTGTAAGGCGTCCATATCGGTACATCCAATCCACTTTCTTCAGGCCATAAAACGCGTTCACCCGCATTGTGGGGAGCATTAGAAACACCGCTCGTCGTATCTGGCAAAATCACAATAGGCGCTTGCAAACCCTTTGATCCATGCACAGTCATAATACGAACAAAATCACCGCCTTCATCCTGCTCACGTTTCACCTCAGTATTTGATTGATCTTGCTCATACACAAATTGCTGCAGCGATGAACCTTTATTATGCTGAAATTCTAAAGCGGCGCTCATGAACTCATTTACAGCATCAAGCGCATCAGTACCTAGCCGTTTTATAAGCGCGCAACGCCCAGAAACTTCATCAGCAGGACACGGTGATTGTAAAATATGACTTAATACATCATATGGCCCTTTTCTTCGTGATAATAAAATGAGCTCTCTGAGATAAGATAAAATACGCTCATCACCAGCCTCTTTCATTCTTAACCACAAATCACTAGCGCGGTCATAAGCCAGATCAAATAACCCGTCTTCATCCATACCTATAAAAGGAGACTTTAACAAACAAGCAAGGTTAAGATCATTTTGCGGCAGCAACGCAAAACGAAGAGCTGCCATCATATCTTGAACCGCAAGCTGATCACCAAGAACCATTCTATCAACACCGCCAACATTTACACCCAACGTTTTAAGCGCGCGTGAAAGTTGTGCAACAAATGCATTCCTCCTGCGCACAAGAACCATTATGTCGCCGGGCTGTATAGCTCGCCCATGTGATTTCAGAATTTCTCCATTATCAATCCAGCCTTTAATTTGCTGCGCCGTAAAATCAGCTAATTTTTGAGAACCACTTTTGACAGTTTGTACATCAACCGGCACATCCCATAGACTGCCTTGAACGCTAAGGTCATCCGCTTGAAATACAGGCCACGTTTCAACCAGCCCGCCTTGCCCTGTTCGAAAAGCATAATGTTGTACATGAGCGCTACTAACACCGCAGCGAACTGTATCATCACTAAAAACACTATCAACAGCCTGTAAAACGGCATGAACCGAACGGAAAGATACATCCATCGATACAGGGTCCCACCGTGCTCCTGATGCTTGCACCTTTTGTGCAAAATGACCGCGCATTTTTTCAAACATTTCGCGTGACGCACCTTGGAAGCTATATATGGACTGCTTCTCATCGCCTACGACAAAGACGGTACGCTCTCCATCTTCACGCGCACCATGCCCTGAGAAAAAATCCTCACATAACGCATCAATAATCCCCCATTGGTTTGGGTTAGTATCTTGTGCCTCATCAACCAAAATATGATCAATACCTTGATCCAGTTTATATTGAACCCATGAACTATTTTTAACAGCGCCTTTTTTTCCTACTAAAAGCTTAAGGGTTTTATCAATCAAATCATCGAAATCCAAACCTCCTTCAAAGGATTTAAGACGCTCATAATTTTTTAAAATATCTTTTGCAACATATGTAATATCACGTGTTAACACCGCCGTTTTAACCCGCTTAATCTGATCAAGAGTACGTAAAATACGTGCGCCCTCCGTTGCTAAGATATCAGCAACATCAGGGTAGGTCTTTGCCGTCTTAGAAGAAGGAAAACTTGATGAACGTAAATCACCACTAGTCGTTAGAAATATAGATTTATATGCTTCAAACCCCTCTACACGTTTTTCAACATCACTATCTAGCCAATGCTGAATATCCTGAGCATAAAGCGGCTCTTTCTTAGTTGAAGAGCTAGACATTGCGGACACGCACTGTCTTAAACCGTCCTCATCAAAAAAAGAGCTATCACAAAAACGTGATAAGATTTCTTCTTCACTTAAATTGGCATCAATCTCCAAGACACTGCATAACCGGTGATATATACCTTCAACATCACCACTATCTGCCAGCATTTCAAAAAACTGTCTTCGGTGTGAAGAAAAACTGCTCAGTACTGCACCAAATTGTTCTTCATTAAGCTGCAAAGACACATTGCGTAAGGCTTGCCTAAACCTAGCATTCTCATCACCGGAATTATTTTTAGAAATCACTTGCATGCGAGCTTTATTCATAAGCTCCCTTGCATCACTTTCTTCAAGAACTTTAAATTGGGGGTTAATATCCGCCTCAACAGGAAATCGTCCTAAAATAGACTGACAAAAACTATGGATCGTCATGATTTTTAAGCCACCTGGTGCATCCACAACATCCGCAAACAAACGCCGAGCAGCAAGAATTTCATTTTCACGTGGCACGCGGCCATAAAGACCTTCAAGCTTTTCACACAATTCATCCAAAGGAATAACTGCCCAGCGCGCCAAAATCTGAGAGACCCGCAGCGCCATCTCACTTGCAGCAGCCTTAGTAAAGGTCAAACAAAGAATTTTATAAACAGCTGTACCACTTCGCCCATCATCCCGTGGCAAAAGTAAACGTAAAACGCGGTCTGTTAATACCTTTGTTTTACCAGAACCAGCAGATGCCCCAACCCATACCGAGCTGTCAGGGTCAGATGCACGCCTCTGCGGAATATTGGGATCAATTTTGCCCGCTGTTTGATTAGCTAACGTGGATAATGCTTCAATACTCATGATCTACACAGCCTCCCCGAAATTGTCATCACCATCGTCAAGCGCAGCCCATTCTTGGACACGCGCTAAATGAAGATAATCATTAAAACGCGGCGCTTGCTCAGTGCGCGGCAATGACAGATATGGTGTCTGTACATCTTCGAAACGTTCAATAAGCTCAGATAAATTCGTCTCAATCTGCTCGACAAGTTCTTCAACACCTTTACTCAGCTCAAATAACTTACCCGGCTCTCGTCCACCGCTCATGACCCAATAAGACAAAACAGAACTCTCACTCGCCTTAAGCCCTTTGAAACCACCCTTGGAGAGCATCAAAGCTTCGAGCGGCAACTGAGGCAACTCACCTTTCTTAAGTGCAGATATCGAAAAGCTCCCTCCTGATTTATAATCTATAAGCGCAGCACTTCCATCTGCTAAACGATCAATCCTATCTGCGCGCCCACTTAATACAAAATCAGGTGAAATTTGAACTTCTCCTTTAACCTCATGCGCTAGTGAACGCGCACCTTGCCCACGCCAAAGCTTCTCACGTGCTATGAACCAATGACACAAACGCTCAAAGCGTGGCATCCACAACCCCCACTGCGCTTCATCTTTAGCATATTGAGGAGCAATTTCATGGCCTATATCATATAAAATTTGCGCAGCATTATCTGGCAAACTATCAGGATAGCGTTTAGAAAAAATTTCCGCAGCATCATGCACAAAATTACCTCTAACCGCTGCATCTACGCTTTCCTCGATATTATCTAAAGCCTTTAATTTCAGAACTGAGCGCGCATAAATAGAATACGGATCACGTAATAATGTCTCAACTTGTGTAACAGATAAACGTTTAGGACGAGCAGAAAGCGCAGGCCTAGGCTCAGGTCTTAGAACAGGATTAAACTCATCACTATGATCAAGACTACGGACCCAATTCAGGGCTTGCTCACCGCCAAGTAATACAGATTTTTTCTGACCCAAAGCTTCAATAACGGCTTCCATTCGCTGCAACCATCTCGATGGGACCGATGGTGACGAACCCTGACGCATAGAACGCGTAAGCACAACATTTTGCGCACAAACACCTTGCACAAAATCATGTGCAGCAATACCAATTGCACTTTCCACCCCTGCCAAACCAAAATCCTTACGCATAGGACGTGACATCCAAGGGTCAGCAGCAGGATCAGCAGGCCAAACACCTTCATTTAAACCGCCTAAAACAACAAGATCCGCATCAACCATACGTGATTCAATTTGCCCCAGTATTTGGACGCGAGGATTCATACCAAACGAAGAGCGAAGCGTTACGCTGCTCATAAAAACATTCAGCGCTCCTTCATACTCATCAAGACTAAGCTCCTCCACCTGACTAGCATGCCTTAATAGCTCAGAGAAAAACGCAGAGGCCGATTGCCCTTCAACACCGCCCCAAAGAATTTTAGAACCATCCTCTTCTTCAATATCACCCCGTACTAGCGCCTCGCAAAGCTTCAAATGCGCTTGCAAAACATTGATAAAAGAGTAACGCGATTGATGTATAAAATTATTTAAAAACGATGCAAAAACACCTTCCACAGCCGATAGGAAGCCAAGAGCTTCTTCTCTAATATCATCTGCAATATGCTCAACGGATTCAATATGGGCGCGTATACCAGAAAACCCAGCAGCAGGCTTCCCGCCGCGCACAGACATATCAAAAGCACTAACGCCTCGTAAATATTCAGCGCGGCTAAGACTACAACGCATAAAAGGATGTTGCAGCAAAATCATTAATGAAGAAGGTGATATACGCTCATTCACAGCATTTATAGATTGGAGCACTAACAAGCCAAGACGGCTTCGTACAAGTGACGAACCAGCAGAATCATCTACCTCAATACCCCAGCGACGACAAGCAGCCTCAACCCGCCCTGCTAAACCGCGATCTGGCGTAATTAGACACGCTGTTCTTTTCTCATCTTCAAGCGTTTCGCGCAACAATACCGATATGAGTTGCGCTTCTTCCCATTCATTATCACATTCATATAATTGAAGATCATCAAAAGCGCTCAAAGTTTTATCATATATAGCTGCGCCTTCATCAGACAACTTAATCCAACGCTTTGTTGTCTTTGCTGGACGCATAACTTCACGCATTAATTGAACCCGCGGTGTAATTGCGGCGCATTCATCTAAATTAGGCCAGAGCCTAACTTGCGAGCGTTTCACATGCATATGCTGCAACAAAGACTTAAGAACATATTGTGGATGTGTCTCCTCTAAAACATTCCAGCTTTCATCGTCAATATCCTGATCTAAACCCGGCAATACTACACAGCCCTGCGGCATATTAGAAATCACCTTTAAAAGCTCAGCCGTAGCAGGAATAGAGCCATTTACACCCGCAGCAATAACAGGCGCATTAGGAGGGTGCTTATCCCAAAATTCCGCTAAGGATAAAAGCAGTCTATTGCGCCGATCAATCGCATCAATAACACCCTCTTCAGCGAGAATTTTGGGCCAAACATCACTAATCACTTCTAGGAATTCTAGTGTAACCTGCCAATGATCTGAAAATTCATGCGGTACAATCTTGGAAAGATCAGCCATACTTAAATTTTCTGTATAAACCTCATCCATAAATGAGGATAAAGCACTCGCAAGCGCTAAAGCTCGATCAACGCCTTGATCAAAGTCTCCTCGCGCCAGAATCAAACGTGATAACAGCATCTGACGTTTAAGCGGTGAGATAGCTGGCGGCACAGAGAGTTCACGATCATAACCAGCAAGAGACAAAGACAGTTCTTCCTCATCCACATCACCCAGAGGATCAAAACGAGGCAAGATCATTGCACGATTATCTTGAGAATTTAAAAAAGCATGCTGCAAAGCACGGCAGGCCCTTCGTGTTGGTAATAGAATTCTAACCTCACTTAAGCGCTCAAGATCATAGAAATCCCCAGACAGAATATAACGAGCCAACCCATCTAGGAACGGGGCACCTGCAGGAATATTGTATATATCTCTCTCATAAACCATTTATGCTGAGCCACGTCCTTGCACAATATTATTTACGGCTTCAAGATCAGCTGGCGTAGAAATATGATGGAACATACCATCATTCACAAGTGCATAAAGCCGTCCTCGCGCTTGTGCTTCATCGAGTAGCTGCAGATAAGAAAACGCCCCTTGCGGTGCATTGTCAAATATATGCGGCGCATTAATTCTAAGTGAAGTAAACATATAAGCCCCGCTCTTATCCTTTGACCTTATAGCGCGCCCGTTCTCATCAATATCATAATCGCCAACCCCTTCCGTTAACTTCATCGTTTCTACTGGCTGTAACACAATTAAGATATCCATCTTTTCGCTGTCCCATTGTTCAGCCAATGAAGAAAGTAAATTTTGTGCAGGGGCATCCTCCCATACTGCATCACCATTCAAGACATAAAATGGTGCATCAAACTCATCTTTAACAGCAGCAATACCGCCGCCAGTATCTAAAAGTGCCCCCTCTTCATGGGAAATAATAATTTCAGGCTCAGTGCGCGACGCTAAATTTCGATGAAGCACATCAGCCTTGTAATGCGTATTAACAACGCATTTCTCGACGCCAACCGCGGCTAGTGCATCTAGCGATCTATCAATTATTGGGCATCCCCATACCTTAACCATAGGCTTAGGCACCTTATCTGTATATGGGCGTAAACGACTTCCCATACCTGCCGCTAGGATATAAGCTTCCTTAGGGTTATCACTCATATTCAATCACCTCAATCTCTCTGGCATTTTCTCCCTCATCACTGTGTGAAAGCGTCACATCAAAATGCGGCCGCACCATATACTCGCCCAAGCGCTGCGGCCATTCAACAATTGTAATGCCGTTCGCACGCGCATCTTCCCATCCCAGTTCGAAGATCTCTTCTGGGTCTTCAATCCGGTATAAATCAAAATGATAAGCAGTTGTATCAGGTGCATCATACATCTGAACAAGTGTAAATGTAGGGCTTGGAACATCCATGTCCTCATCCTGACAAAGACAGCGCAGCAAAGCTCTCGCAAACACGCTTTTTCCCATCCCTAAATCACCATGTAAATAAACAAGCGATCCCTTACGTAATTTCGGTAAAAGTTCCTTGGCGGCTGCAACTGTGTCCGCCTCACTGCAACTTAGTATTTTCATGCACTTAACCCTAATTTCATGCTATAATAGAAGAATGTGGAGACTATTGATAGCAAGTTTTATTATTTCATTTGTGCCGCATATTTCTTATGCACAAAATGAAAACCTTGACGTGGTGAGTGAGCCAATCTGCTTCAAGATTGAGAACACAGCCGACCATATGATATTGGGTAGCATAATCACAGATTATTACACCAATGCTGACGGCATTAAGACGCGCCATCGCTCTAACTTCCGACTGAGCCCAAACCAATCTGAAGATTACTGTACATACGGCCCCTTCCTTCCAAACAGGCAACTAACACTTACACTGAGAAGTCTCTTCCCCGTTTTTGAATGCAAAACACGTGTTGATATGGGAAAAATAGTCCTCAAAAGTGACCGAAATGCGAGCGATACAGGTGTAACCATGTGGGCTGAATGCTTCGAAGCGGACGGCACAAAAACATCAAAGCCAAATAAATAATCAATAGAGTAACAAGTTAAGCACTTGCCTTATTATCATCGTCAAACTTCAAAGCTGATGGCATCGATGTAAATGGCAGGAACAAAATAACCTTAGTACCGCGGCCAAGCTCACTTTCAATCGTGACTTCACCATTATGCGCACTAACAATATTTTTCACCAAAGAAAGGCCCAGCCCCGCACCACCTCTAGGCGAGCGCACTTCATGCGGCCCTTTGTGAGCACGCTCAAATGGTTCAAACACACGCTCACGCTCTTCCCTATGCATGCCAACACCATTATCCTGCACAGTTATCAAAACACCGTTCTTAATGCGTTTCGCTGATAGATCTATCAAGCCACCTGAAGGAGTAAAATTAATCGCATTTCGTATAACATTGATAATAGCTTGCTTAATACGCTTGCGGTCCACATTTACCTTACCAATATTTTTAGGGCACTTAAGACGCATGCGAACATCACCTTTGCGCGCCCAATCAATGACAAGCTCCTCTACACTATTCATAAGCTGGTAAACAGAAACATCCTCCATCTGCATATCCATATAACCCGCCTCAAGTGTTGCAAGATCAAGAATATCATCAACAAGATATAAGAGCTTTTCTGACGCAGTACCCATGTCACGTGTATATTCGTGCTGTTTTTCATTTAGAGGGCCATAGAACTCTTGCTCCAATATTTCATTAAAGCCCATAATAGCGTTCAACGGTGTTCTAAGCTGATAAGAAACATTCGCTAGGAAATCAAGCTTAAGACGTTCTGCTGCTTCCAATGCTGCATTCTTTTCACGCAGCGCATTCTCAACACGCACTGAGTCTGTCACATCACTATAGGTAATCAACACGCCACCATCAGGAAGCGGAACAGTAGAATAATCAATATTAACATCATTAAGACATGAGAAACGTCCCTCATGCATGACACGGTCAAGTGTCTTTGAGATCAACTCTTCACGCCTTCTAGGCCAATCATCCTCACCAAAGAAGCTCTTAAGCTTTTCAACAATAGTATTGATATGTGGCTCACCTTCTAGATCTTCAGGATGAAGATTCCACAAACGACCAAATGCAGGGTTACACAGCTTCAAACGCCCATCACCACCATACACAGCAACGGCTTCACCAAGATTATCAAGTGTCTCTTTCTGAACAGCGATCAAGGTGTTGTAAGAAGATTCAAGTTCCAAACGGCTCGTCACATCTTCGAAGTTCATCATCAAACCACCCATAGAATGCGGTATAACCAACATTCTAAGCGCAGAACCATCCGGCAAGTAAAGCATATCATCATGCGGTCCGATCAATGTCGTAAACATGTCTAGCCAACTTTTCTTAAAACTTCTAAAATCCGCTTGCTCAGGCAATCTGCGTGTCTCACGCAGCTTTTCCATCACATCACCCAAAGGCGGTTTAGTATTAAGCCAACCACCTTCAAGCCCCCATAACTGTGCAAATGAAGAATTATAAAACTCAAGTCGTTGATCATCACTATAGATAGCAATCGCAGAATGGAGCTGTTCAAGAAGCTCAAGGTTTGACGCCTGGTGACGTTTAAGCTCAGTGTGAATTTGTTCTTCCGCAGAAATATCCTCTGCAACACCGAGGGTCATATCATAATCATCCATCGGAATTTCAGTAATTTTCATGAGCAGCCTTTGCCCCCCAGAATTCACATGAACTTGAGATGATTGCGCCTTACCTTTTTGAAGTGCTTCCTCGGCTAGCTCAGGCCCTAAAAGGACTTTTTCCTTATCCTTACCTTTTTTTCGTGAAGCGCCCGCAAGTTCACTCTGGCGCTTAATAACCTCGCGCGGTGTATAGCCCACAAGATTGCTATACCCCTTATTGACCCAAATCAGCTCCCCGTTCTTAGCCCTAAGCCAACGCGGTGACATAATGCTATTAAAAGCAATTTCAAACCAACGGTTTCGCTTTTCCTGTTCCAGCTTATCTTCTTCTAAGCGCTCATATGCTTGGCGTTCATCCGTAACATCTTCAATCCAAATAACATTATATTTTTCACGCCCATCAGGATCACGCCCTTGCGAGCCTGTCACTTTGAGGATTTTTCCGCTTTCATAGGTATGAACATAAATTTCAAAAGACTGACCTTTCTCCTCCAAATGTTCAAATACACCTTCAAGCGCAGCAGAGTCTGATGGTGCCAATTTAGACTGAACATCACTCAAACTCTTCACACGCTCAATGCCTAAAATCTTACAAAAACCAGATGAGTACGCAGCTTGCCCATCTTTATCCCACCCGCAATATTCGCCCGGGAATGCAGAAAGAAAAGCCTGAATACGAGCCTGCGCTTCCTCTTCCTTATGAGAAGAAGAGAAGTACGCGCCTAAACGCTGCCATAATTTGGATTTAGTATCTTTAGAATGCGTGCTCATGCAAAAAGCAGTTTAGCGAATCACCGCTACCTAAGTCCAGTGATTTGCTGCCCTTGTGGCCAGCTTAATTGCCACCCTAGCTTAACAGCCTCTTCATTTTTAGCGCCCAATGAGAATGACCAGCGTACAAGACCTTTCACCTTATCGGCATCCATTTTATAACCTTTCGAGGTAGCATCTGGTACAAGCTTTAAAATAACATTCTCATTACGCGAAGCTGGCACGATCTCTTCAACAACGATATTCACCGCATCACTGCGTAAATTTGCAATTTCAGTAACATAGTGACGTTCAAGCACATCTGTCTTACCTACAAACATACCGCTTTGCGCTTTTTCATCTTTCAGTATCTTACGCTCTACTTCAATTTGATCATCAATACCAAAACTCATACCGAAATCTTGTCCAGAACGTATAAGCTGAACATTCGTCTTACCAATAAAGGCATTGTCACGGAACAAATTCACCATCCCAGGTAGCATTGTATTATCCTCACCCTCAAGCACCATATTCGCAACAAGGTAAGCATTCTTTGAATGCTGCGGTTTTATATGGCGCTCAAGCTCCGTATCAACCTCTAGAGAAGTAATGAAAAGCTTAGACTCACTTCCATCCATCTTCACACTTGATGGCCCCGGAATAATATATTCCGCCGTCAAACCACCAG
>Ga0208837_1000043_pt1 | contig 22151 bp, 13 predicted proteins | sample DeeseametaMP0327_FD_184214 | JGI IMG/M metagenome (GOLD analysis project Ga0208837, IMG submission 184214) | Marine microbial communities from the Deep Atlantic Ocean - MP0327 (SPAdes) | ecosystem: Environmental > Aquatic > Marine > Oceanic | place: East of Recife, Brazil, South Atlantic Ocean...
TTATTGTACTATACGATTTCGATCAAATATTCATGTGCATAAGTTTCTATTCTTTATCTATCTCTATCTTCTAAATAAATATATTCGGCCTTGACAGTAAAATCTCTTATTCCCATATGGAAATCTTCTATATTATCTGTACCGGTCCAATTAATTAGTTTATCTTTGTTAGCTATAGAGAACTAGAATATACAATGATGGAACTATAGAGATATTAATGGTAGAGCCATTTTATAAGATCTTGTAAACCAGAAATTCAAAGGAATATACATAGTTAATTAAGGTTTAATGACTCCATTTTAATTTGGTTATTCGAGTTCATTAAATTCGGGAGTATATCCGATCATCTTCTTGTATCCTTCTTTAAAGTCTTTCTTATGTGTTAGTTCGTACCATGCGAATGCCCATTCAGAATTGTATTAATCTATTATTTGATTTCCGATATTCAATGATACATTCTCGAGCATTGCTAGTCCGACACCTTTGACCCATGCGGCCTTAACTTATTTATCTCCTTTATATTTAAGTTCGTCTAATGTTACTTAGACATATACTTTTCCAATCATATCTCCCATCTTCTATAGTTAACATTATACTTTTTATCCGAAATTTACAGTCCCATTATTTGTTTATTCTTATAAAGTCATACTAAAGTTTCCATATTATTTCCATGTACTCTTAAATAGACACATTGAAGGTTTATGAGTTAAGAAGTGATCTTATAATCCAGTAGACATTAATTGAGAAATAGATCCAGCAGTTTACATTAGTTTATTATATAACTTTTATTTTTCAGTATAAAAAAATAATACGTACGCACAATCATCCAACAATAAAGTGACTTTAGTCTATAACACTTACAATTGCACCTATACAACAATAGTTCTCAAACTAACATTTGTTTATTAGATTTGATCGTTTTTATTGTAGAATCTTCTCTTATTCTAATATTTCTTCTCTCGTATTGTACTTTTCAGATAATTAAGACATTTCTTATTACACAGTATTTATCTAATCAATTAAATCCATTCTATCGGCAAGGAAAGAATTACATGAATAACATTTATATTATATTAGCATTTGTGGTATATATGTATATAAATCAAATATCTTAATCAATAATGATAATCATTTTTCTATATTGAAATTAGTATCATTATTTGTATTGACTATAATAATTTTAATATTCCGCATTCTAATATTTAATTTCAAAGTCGGCTATTAGTATATCCTATTAATTTTATGGTAATCCTTATATCATTCTATTATTAGTAATTAGTTATCTTTGTATATTGTTATTCTTAATAGGTTCTAGTCTACTATTATCTAAATCTATAGGTTAACTAGTTTGTTATTCATGTCTTCTCATATTATCTTTATCTATAAATAAATCGAAATTCTTAGTATCGTATAATTATTGGAAATAATCCGTATCCGTAGTATTTTTTTATATTTTTATTACATTGGTATCCGTGGGCTAGAACATTATATTCTATTTATTTCTAAACTCATACTTAGACATAAGTTATTATTACTATTCTTATTCCTATTCTTACTCTTGTTCTTGTTCTTATTCCTATTCGACTTCTTATTCCTATTCGACTTCTTAATTTTATACGGTATTCAACATATTGTTTTTTATATTCTTTCTTATTTCATCTATATTCTCATTATCTTAGTATTCTACTGCCCATATGATTTTATCAATTAAATAATCTATGTATTTGTTAAATATGATGTACTAATAAGTTTATTTTTATTCTATATTAGTACCTCCTATGTCATAATAAAAGTATAAATCTTATTCTAATGACTTTTATTTATCCTTTTTCTTACGATATAATGCACTTATATTTTGATTTATACTATTTTTATCACCTGTAATGTTATGATATTGTTAGAATTAGAGATCACCAAGTTTTTACAATAAAAATTCATTCTTATTACATTATGGCATTGATATTGTTGGAACTTCATATATTCTACTTGTCTGATTAAACATTACTTGTATTTCAGTTGGTCGTATACTAAATGATTATCCAATTATAAAGTGTATACATTCTGTCTATAGTAATGTCACATAGTATCGCATTATAGTGTTTCTTTCAAATATGAATACCCAACGTTCTTGTTTGAATAAATTAACAAACTATGATAGGTACTTGTTAAATATACCCTAGTTATTTTACTTGATAATATCTATAGCTTTCTAAAACAATGTATTTGATAATATAATGTATTTGTCAATAGAGTATTTGTTTATATCGTATGTCTTAAATATATCAATTAGTATTTCTTCTCTTAATTAATCTGATATATCTGGAGAATTGAATATATTAGCAGCAAAATTGGGATGATCGGCAAGTAACTTATTTTTGAATTATTAGTCTACTACAGTATTGATTTCATTAGTAGATAAGACTAAATATATATCATTGTTTTTGAATTCGTGTTATAATTGTTTAGTCGGGCTGAATGTATTTATAACTATATTTTAAAATTACATGATATGCTACATATTAGAATCTGTTTTAGTACTATTAATATTGTTGTAAATATATTCTACTATCATTGAATACTTTTAATTATTACCTCCTATTTACAGTGGATTATATTCATCGGATAAATCTATCAATTGGTGATATTTATGATAAAAAGTTATAGCATCTTCGACTTCTGTAATATCTATATTTTACATTAGAATAGCGTCTTCTTAGGATAAACTATACATTAATAATTTCTTTGCATTTGACATATCCGTAGTATCTACATTAGGTCTATTCTTGTATATTAAATAATTATTTCTTTTGTAGCTATGATCAATAAATTATTCCAATATTTCATCCGAGATTACGAAATTAATAGGTATGTTTTCCATTTGAAGTACATCGACATAGTATTACTTTAAGAATATTTTAGAATCAAAATTAGTATCTTGAAGTTTTGGAATTTCTATAGGAACATATTATTTATTTTAGTCAAGATTCTCTAAGATCCGTATGATTATATGATAGTTATCGTTGTGATCTTATATTACTCTCTTGCTAAATCTAACTTTCCATATGTAGAATATAAATTTTTAGATTTGATGTCTTAATATTGTATTCTCTTACATGTATCCTTTGAATTCGTCTGTAACTATATTTTCTATTATTTAGTACATTTATTAGTCTTATTGCCATAGTTATTTTATGTTTTAATATACTATACTATTATCATCTGGTATTTTTTTATATTTATGTATTATGTATCTCAAATAGAAGAATACTAATCTTTCGTATATGGGAGATTGAATCTAAGATAAGAATACCATGATACCCTATGGATTTTTAAGATTATTTAAAACAGTATTTTTTACATCTATATAGTATTATTTGTCATGATCTAAATAAAAGTTATTGTCATGTAGATCTTATGCGATCTTATACAAATTAGTATAGATTGGTAAGTTCTAGTATACTTTATTAATATAGTATCCTAATATAGTAGCTCTTGACATACTTTCTTATTTATAGGTATATCTATTAATATAGAAAGTCTATGCTATATCTATTCTTTCTAATGGATTCACTTCGAATAATCTAAATATTACATCCAGGGATTATACATCCTCAGATTTTATTTTTATGATCTTATCCATATCAAATGTACGGACCATCTAATAATAAGAATTTGATGCATTCTATAAGTATGTTTCCATTTTATCGATAAGAGGCTAATCAAATTCGAAATCATCTTTTCTAAATACATATTCTAGTAGACTATTTTTTAAACTGGATTCTAATTATTCGTATATTTGTCTAATTGTTCTAGTGTCCTATGTAGAAAGTTACATTTATCTTATACGAGTATATCTATCTTATATAGCTTATTTAGGAACTTAAGTAGATGCTTATGTAGATACTTATTCATTTATTAGACTATTTATCATAAAGTAATTTTCTATTTTTTATGTACTCGATACTTTTGAAGTATTATGTTCTTACAGTAAATACTATTAAATTTTATTAATAGGATTGTTATCATAATCTTGAAAAGATAATACAATCTAAAGTAATAATTAGTCGGTCCATTTGTTATCTAATTAATTTTCTAGTTTATCTAATTTTTGTAATATAGTATCACTTTCAATATATATGACATTTTACAATAGTTTTCTATCTTATTATCGACTTCTTCCGATTGATTAAATTAGTTATGAATAATTGGTATTCTTGTATATCAGTATTAATTATTTTCTTACTAATGTATTAATTCCTTTAAAATCTACTCCGATGAAATGTATTTGATCAAAAAAGAATATGTATCTATCATTTGGATCTATTAGATTAGGATCATAAGGATATTTTTGATTCGTATTAGTCATTATTAAGTATTCATCTTTAGAATTCAAATAACATACTTTATCGAATCCATATTTTATTAGTTAGAATACTATTGTTTCGGTATCGAAATTCTTAAATACTCCATATTCATCTACTAGAGATTGATATTCGTCTACTCTTATTTTAGTAAAATAATAATCCAATTATTCTAAAATACGGATGTCCTATATACGATCTATTACAAATTAACAATCATAATTATATAACTTTTTGATTTATTCATACTTGTTCTTATCTGTAGAATGTACTACTTTGTCAGGAGTCATTATGTTATTTACAAATGGAGTACCTGTGAATCCTAATTAATTGTTAAATTTAAAAATCACGTCATAGGAATTTATCTAATCGGTACTGTAGTTTATCTTCATATCTTAGAATATAGGTTACAATATCACATCTTCATAATTATCCAATATTCTTAGACTATCTTTGTATTATTATTGTTTAGGTCCTACGAAATAATATTCATTAGCGGTGATTAGAGAATTTTTATTTCCACGAAGCAAAAAGTTCTAGTAAGTAGCATCATCATTTACTTTAATATTCTATTGTAGTATTCTATTTGTAATATCTAAGAATTTATTAAGATCTAATGTAGTGTACTTGTATTACATGTATCTTAATATCGCATAAGCAAACTTTTTTTAATTGTTCCGAATAATGTTCAAATGATACATTATTTTATGATTATCATTTATGAATTAATTTACATCATCTATATTATTATTTTATGTCATCAATTATTCATATACGGGATCTTACATATTACAAAAGTAGTAAGTATTTCTCTTATTTAGAATAGATGTAATATCTGCATTTGGTACATCATAATTTGCGTATCCATCATTTGCAATGTCTAATTGTTTTTATGCTTGTACATCATCTAATTTGATCTAATATATATTCTATTAATCCTATAGATAGTTATCAATATTCTTTTGAATCTATATGATCTATAATCTTTTTTCTACTTCTTATACTGGAAGTCCTCTATAATTTATCATATTAATGACTTATTGATAATCGAAATTATTACTTATCAAGAATTTTATTAATCCATATTTATTTGTGAATGGTTCATTTACTATCGGATTTGTAGTCATTTCGAGTCTGTAAATATTAAACTATTTTTTAATTTATTTGTTTATGATAGACAAATAGTTAGTATGAATATCTTAACTCTTGATATTCTTGTATGTAAAGTATATTCCAATTATTACGTTTTTAAAATAAGAGTTATATGCCGGTTTATTCAATCCAGAATAAGGTCTCATAATACCATTCTTATAGTTTAGATTTACTCCATCGAATTCTTCATTAAAGTGTATTCCGTAATCAATAAGATATTATAGTTATTAATTGTCATTGTTTTTCAATATAAGTTATACTAGATCATTGAAAGTATTTATTTTAGTAGGATACGAAGTAAGTTATTAATCATATAATTTTATTTATTCGTAGATATATGTGTAATATTCTATTTTGTTATCTTAAAGATACTATGGTATGTTCAATATAGATTTTTGAGGATTCAAAAAATCATCATACTCATCAAATAGGAATATGGATTCACTCGATAATCTATTTAGATCTTTATTTTTCATTTATGATAATAAAGTAAATAGTCTCAGATTCTAATGTGATACTAATGTGATAGTCAATCTGTCTTTAAAGTATGTATCTTCTAAATTATCTACGTATCTCTATACATCATTCATATGTAATATTTTGAAATCTGATTGATAATGTGTAAATATTCTAAGTATTTTAACTTCTATGTCTGAGATTAAATGTTCAGGTACACATAAGAATAGATTGTTTATCTTTATTTTATTAGTAAAGAATCTATTCAAGAAGTAAATAATGTAAAATGGTATGATTCTTGTAGTCTTACCAAATCCGACTGGAAGAAAGATTACAAAGTCGTGATTTTTGAATAATCTATTGGTATCATATATTGATCTAAAATTTTAACCTTATTATTAAACAGGTTTATCCAAGATTTTAATATCGAACTAATATAAAGTATTGTGTATCATCTGGTACAAAATATATAGTTAATTATGATCTATTCTGAATTTTCCTTTGGTATCTAATAGTATTTTCTTATCCGTGGTATTTTTACTGAACTTATTAAATATCTTTTATTTTCTTACTTGATCAAGTACTTTCTTTTATTTTTATATTAGACTTATATCCTATTAAGCTAGGTTTCCAAATAAATAATAATATTATTCGTATATGTAAGTTAATTAATTAAATACTCCATTAATTTTTCTAATATTTATATCTACAGAAGTTATTTGGTCATAATCCATAAAATAATAATTCGTTTTTGTTATTATCGGAAGTATACCGGAAGTATTAATTTCGAATTTCTTATTAATATTGTATATTAACATTCTGTACTATATATTTTCTATGTATTTCAATGTATATTTATTTTTTCTACTAAATATTTATGCGATCTATTCGATATTGTACTTTTTTAATAAATAACTCATATTAAACAATGATGTATAGTATCCTCTTTTGGTATGATATTTTAACTTCTTATCCTATTTATCTAAATTTAATTGCCAATAATAGAAGTTATTCGAATCTTCTGAAAATTCAAATTGATATATTGTATTATTTCCATATATGAGATTATCGTTATCTACAATTGATACATATTATATATCTCCTCTATTCAATTCTAATTGGTTTATACTAAGTATACCAGTTTCATATTGAAGATAGTAGTTACCTACACAAGGTATAAATACGTCAGTCCCATTATGTAATTTTAACATTAAGAATTCTTTATTTTAGATATTGATACAATCTTAATATAGACTAAATGATAAATTAACATACTTATAACTATTTATTCTTTCGTGATTGAATTAAGTTATTTTATTACTATGATATTCCAATGTAATATTTTATTATGGGAAATATACTTCTTAATTAGGATATATTATTACATTATCGACTTATTAGTACACTAATTTATTTATATCTCCTAAAATGTATCCTCCGGCTATCGATTTTTATATATTTTAGTATTTTTGATTCATTCTATTTATGTATTCTTAAGTCTATACGAACAATGTATTAGACTAATAGAACTTGTCATATTGAATAATTTCAGGTGAAACTATACCATATATTTGTTGTAATAATATCATAGTATTCAATGTCTATAGTAAATCTATTATTTTATTATCGACAAATTATGTTTATTAATCATAGTTTTAATAATTCAACATTATACCTTGCCACTTAGTAAATGGAATACTACAAAAGTAAGTTTGATAATTTAATTGGTATGACAAGTCTGTAAGTTATTCTTTTTCCAACTATTTGTATTTTTTATTAAATTCGGATAGTTGTAACATATATGTACTTGGTAATTTTATGGAATTTCTAAGATGTTATTTTTAGACATCTGATGCTATACAGTTATAAACAAATTAATATAGCATGTAATAATATGGATCCCATTCATCATTTATATACGAAGGCATTTCGGTCATAAATTCTATGAAATTATCAATTACTTCTTTAGGATAAGTACGTTCTCCCATGATGTAAGATACATAATTGTATTAATTTTCATCTAAGAAATCTTCTGTATTATTGTTTACCAATATTTGATGAAATAGACTAGATTATACGAATTAAGTAGAATATGATTTATTCATTGCGAATACTGGCATATCTTATTGAAAACTATATTAGTTTAAAATCAATTACATAGCAGTATAGTTTTTATTGTTTTTCAAATACTAATATACATTCTCTATATTACCTTTCTCTATATTAGTCAATAGATAATTATTTATACTTTTAGATAACACTAAATTATTATGTCTTATATTTTGTTACTATTTGATATCTATATTTGGTTTAAATGCAACATTTTAGAATAGTGGTTTACCTTTAAATTATTATTTTTTAAGTTCGCCTTAGTAAATTTAATATATTTTATCATGCATGTATTAAAAGAATTACTTGTTGTCATCTTCGTAATACATTTCTTTTTACTGATATGCTTCTCTTAGTATCTTCTCACTGTACTTATTTTTATTATTAGAATATACTTGCATCTTATTTATGAATGCATCATAATAGTGTTTATTTGTATTCTTTACATTAATATCAATATCTAAATCCTAGAATCCTAACTTTATCATGTTATATGCGGTAATGAATTATTTAGGATTATTGTATTATTTGGGATCTTCTGGGAATTTCAAATATATTACTTTACTTTCGATCTCTTTCATTATGATCTATTCATTGAAGTATTTCTTTAACATCTTATATACTACTTCGGGTTATTCGGAACTCTAATATCTTTATTTTAAAATAACATCTTCTACTAATATCTTATTGATGTATCTTATGTATTTTATGTATCCATCACTAATATTTATTATGTTAGGCTATATAGTATCCTATATTGGTATATTGTAAGATTCTATTAATAATTTATCTTTGCCATTGCTTAACTCATAGAATAAATCGATGTAAGTTCGGTTCGATTCTAAAAATTATTAAAGTTCTTTAAGTCCTAGATCTTCTGCTTATTGTATTATGATAGTAGAATATGTAGTATTTTCAGGTACGTATTCCTATGTCATAACTTTGATGAAAACAAGTAATTAGAATATATTACTATATTAGTCATCTTCGAAACCTTCTAGTATAGGATCATTAATCATATTCTATATTGATATTTTTAATGGAACAGGATCAGAAGAATAATTAATACTTTATAGGTTTTACATAAATAGATTTTGATATAGACTATCAATTACTATATCTGACTTAGGTTATTCGAATACTTTTTATTTCATATATTATGTGATTTAGAATGGTTAAAAGTATTAAGGTACTATACTATTCAATTAGTTGTTTATCTATATGTCATCATGACTATACGAAAGACAAAATTATTCGAATCTGAATACTGGCGAAAACATAATATTGCATACATAGGGATTCTCATCTATCAATAAACAAAGATTCCTAGTGTAATTATTATCATAATATATTTGTTTTTATATTTGATTATTTATCAATAAGTATCTATCTTAATTATTGTAATATATTTACATTTGATGTACTCTAGATTAATGTAATTACATTGTTTTTATATCCATTTCTAAATCGGGCTATTTTAGATTAGTTCTTTATTCATCTAATATGTCTTATTATTCTTATGAGACTAATTCTAATACATTGAGATTTTCAAGTAGAATAATATATTTAAAGTATTTTTAATAGAATGTAGTACTTTTGATATTATTATCACATACGATTTGTCTAAAATAATAAGAATTATCAATAGCATTATGTAAAAATACATCTTTGAGTATATTATTTTAATTACTATTTATGTATATGTGAGTATTGAGTAATAAGAAACATAATTTTATTGTATCGAATTATGCAGCATTATATTAATGATAATTGTTTAAGTTCAAAGTATTTTTATTATTTTTGAAATCTTATTTGTAAAAGTCGGACTAATAGTTTTTTAGTATATGGGCTATTATGATTGTATCCTAAATTTTGAAATAATCATTCTTCTTTTCTATTTATTAGAATAATTGGATGAAGAATGATATATACATCTAGTAACTAAACTAATTTGTACTTTCGGTATCTTACATATGTTATACGAATTCTTACACATATTGAATATTTAATTTATTTGTATCGGGTCCCAATTATTAGAATTCTATTTAAAATTATAGATTTCTTCTTCCGAGATTACTTTGTGCATATTACTAGTACTATTCTACTTTTTACTTAATACTATCATAATTATTTTTGTATACATACTAAATTTTAAATTCTCTTTCTAATCTAAATATTTAAAGTATACTAGATATATTAGTCCATACTATTCTTTAATTTAATTTTTAATTTAATTCATTCATCTATGTTAATTCTGTCATAAGTGTATTTACTATCTTATCTCCAAATACTTATTCTAATTTACATACTTTATCATAATCTACTTATACTATATTATCATTAATTTTAAGACTTCTTATGAATATTTCTAAACACATACGTTTTATACTTTATTGTTTTATTCTAGATGTTATTCTTACTTAAGTATTGTCTAAATGATAATACATTATATTACTTTATTACTTTTACTTATTTGTAATTAAGATAGGTTCCTAATAGTAGTCTTGTGATACATATTATGAGAATTTTTCAAATATATTATTTTCTATTTTATTCTTCTTTTTGGAATCGGATATATGAAACATTTCATTCTTTTTAAATACTATATACTCATTCTCTTTCATATCTTACTACTTGATGAAATATATATCATCACGATACAAGATCATATTACCTTATTCTGAAACATCTAGTATTTCATTGATGAAATTTTAAGTTATTTATTTATCATTTATCATATTAAAAAAGTAATTAGGTTATTGTCTTAATCCGATTGTTTACTTGGGATACTTAATAGTATTGTATTATTACATAAAAATATGTTATATAATAATACAATAGGACTCGTGGTACTCGTAATGACTCATTGTACTCGTAATGACTCATTTGATTCTAAGTATTTTAGCATAATAATCTAACCAATTGGTATAATGATTTATTCTTATATCTACATAATTATCTTTTAGAGTATATTATACTTTTTCATCTGGTACTACTACATAAAAGAATCTGTGATCTATACTATAAATTTTAAATAAATTAATTAATTCACAATTGAATGAACTATTCCTATTATAATTATTTATCAATTATTTGATCTTATATTACATTGTTTTAGTATCTTTTTATTTAAAATGTAGAATATAATGTTAATATTATTTTTATCCTAATGTTCCATCGAATCCTTATATTGCAAGTTATCTATTATTTTTACCATTGTATTTGTATTAATAATAAATCTTTCTTGTCATGTTAAGTTAATGATTCGCATATTGTTTATTTACATTTTAAATATATTCATTCATAAATGTATTATTTGTTTAGATCATAGTATCATATGTTTGATTATCTTTGTAGTAAATAAATAAATCGGTCTAATTAATATTTTATGCACTCATAAACACATGAGGAATAGAATTATTTATTTCTATGTCATATTATTCCATGTAGTACTTGTAATTTATTTAGATATTATACATTATTTTCTATACCGTGAAAGTATTATTTATAGTATCCTATTTAGAATAGTATTAGACCAGTAAATACCTATCATTATCTTAGTAAGTATACACATTTATATATTGATCTACTATCTTTTTTAATATGTAATTCATATCTTATTTGTATTTACTTAATAAATCATATAAGAAGAATATCGAGAATGACAATTAAAAATAATAGTTTATACTATTTACTTTTATGCCTATCAATAAGTTGTTGTATATGATTGCTTCAGTATTATTATTGTTTTATGATATTATGAATTCTTAAAATTATTGTATTTCATTAGATAAAGATAAACGAATATTATTACTGAATATATTTCTTTTATCAAAATAGAATATGTTATTCGTATACACATTGTTTAATATTGTATCTCCATTTTGTATCCATTATCTTTTTTATTCATCTAATTATGGATATTCCTATAAATAAGTATTCATGTCTACTATATTTAAATAATATTTTCTCGGATCTTCATCGTCTGTTAACTTTTTAGCAGTATCATATATTTTTATACTATAATTATCTAATTTTTTAATGTACGGACCTGCAGAGAATACATATTAGTTACCAGAAGAATAAGTGTAATTGTATGTATCTGGTATAATTTAAAAGAAATCTAGTATAGGATTATCTATTTGATCCAATAATACTTCTTATACTTTTATTGCATGTTCTATATCTTGTTTTCTATCATATATTTTATTTTTTATAATTACATATCTTTCTCCGAACCAATCCAATAATATTTATTTGGGATCCTACAATGATACTTTTTATTTAAATGGAGTGCCTTTATAATGTAATATATTATCTAAGATACTTAATTTAGTTCCTAATATATAGTAACCTCTATCATGTGACATTATAATAGATTTATTATTTGGTAATTTAAGTCTTTTGTTATTTATCTTTATTTTAGGAGTAGTCTAATAATGAAAATTTATATTTATCAATTAAGTCTCTTTGTCAAATACTTATCTATTTTACATCGTAATCAATAAGTCATCCCGTATGAACAATATGTATAACCTATTCTACATTGTTATATCGTCTTATGGATCTCTTAGTAATAATATATCATTCTTGTGTATATCAAATGTATTACATAATTCTACTATTTACAATACAAATTAATTTCTTTTTTTAGATAACTTGTATTTTTTACCATTGTAATTAACAGTATTAAGATCTTCGAGATAAAAACGATTGTTAAATTTAATATTCTTAATAATGTAGTCTATATTATTTATTGCCATTTTATTCTTTAGTAACAATTCTCCAAATATATATGATAGATTTACATGTTATTGATCATTCTATTTTTTATCTTGTATCATATTGTAGTAATTCGTATTGTCATATGATTTAGTCTTATAGAATCTAGTATATTATGTGACTTTGAATAATTCCATGTGAGACTTGATTTATTTGTACATCAAATTATATTCTTATTCGTCTTTTTTGGTATACCATAATTTACTTAAAATGTATTATCCCCATGTAAGTTTTTTAGGTATCTATTCGAGTTATTATTATGCAAGATTACTACTTATTAATTCATCATTGTTTCTTTTACCATAAGCATTGTTATTGTCAAAGTATTAAAAGAATAAATATTTATAATGTTCGATCTGGTCTTAGTATGATGTCAATTATTTAGATTATATCATACTTTCATACATAGGTAATAATTTTTATACTTCTTTGTCTACCAAGTGTACGAATATATATATCATATAATCTATTTGTATGCCTCTTTTAGGAAGTACCTTTATGAAGTTCTTTAATAATTATGCTTTCCTATCTATTTCTTCGGAATCCAATTATTTTAATTTTATATTATTCGCATGTACGATTTCTTACTATTTATCGAAATCATATAAAGTAGGATATATTGTTACTGCGGATTGATCAGTCCATAATTCATATTATTATAATTATTTAAAGTAATCTTACAAATATTTGTTAGTTATTCTAATTACATTCTTTATTTCTTCTGTTACTGTATAAGTACGATAATAAGTATCATATATGAATCCATTCAAAAGTACTAATTATTTTATCATAGATTTATATGTTTCTTATTCGGTCTATATTTGATACTATGTTTCTATTTTCTAATGAATATCGCTGACAAAAGTATTAAATGAATTATTTTCTGGAATACGGACGGTCTTAAATTATTCAATGAAAGATAGTATTAGTTGTTATTTTGACATCTAATTATGGTATATTACATGATATTGTTATGTCGTTCCTCCGATCATTCTTAAATTATAGTTTATTAGCATATATTGTTTTATTTCGTAGATAGGATCTATTTCTGGATCGTACTCTGGTATATTTTAGTCTGTTCTATATATATTGTCTACATCGAGTATCTATTATTTTATATCTTATTTATTCTTTAGATCTCTTAATATCTAATACTTTATATTTAACCACATCTTATCTATTTCTTAATATTTCAGATTATATCTATCTGTCTATATACTACGATACTTACCTATATTAAGTGAAATATACTCTTTGTCAATATCTTTGTTATTCACGAATTAGATTAATTATAGTAATGCGGGATTATGTTTTTTAGGACTTGTCAAATATTCGAATTAGGTCCAAAACAATTCATGATCTGGTACATCATTTAAAGTATTATCTTTTAATGTAATAATTGTATTATCTTAGAATTCTACATAGTATTTGCCTATCATATAGTATTATTGATGTTCATGGTATATATCGCCTTGATCATCCATAATATTAGGCCCGAATGAGTATGTGTTTCCATTTATATCTAGTTCATATTCAAATACTATTACTGTTTTGACAATATTAATTAATTCTTTGGTTCCTAAATTTAAATCTTTTATATTTCCGGATCTGGGATTCAAAACATGTTATAAAGATTCATACAATTCATCATTGTCATATACGTAATAATCTAAGTTTTCTAATATATTCATGACTTTGTATTTGTACTAATCAATAGATTCCTATGGTTCTTTTTGGAATTCTTTGTATGGAGCATTTTCCAATATACCTTTGATATCCATATTTTATGATTTCAGATCCCTTAGTATTTTATCTTATATTTAAGTTTATTATGTCTATACATCATTCTAAGTAGTAATTCTAGGAACAAACTATTAATATTCTATTTATTGACGTTATGGAATAACTACTTATTACTTGTGATAATTTATTATTTGTTTATCGTATCTTTATTGCGGAATTAGATACTATAGAAAAGATTAATTCATACCAAATTAATATATTATGTTGAACATTTAAGTATAATCGTCTTTAAAGAATGCACGTACTAATCTATCATATACTATGAATGGATTCTATTAGTATCTCACATAGTATTCTTTTTTAGAATTATCATAATTATTTTTGTAATGCATCAATATATTGAAGTATCTGTATGTATCTTGTTCTAATACTGTATTCATTATACACCTAAATTATAGATTATCATATAACATACTATCATATGTATCATTCATAATATTAGTTATCTCAGTTATATTTTCATATTTTATCATCTGTAGTCCATCTTCATTTAATTTTAATACTTATTCCGGAATCAAAAAATACATAAAATATTATAAAAAGTATTCGGGGTCGTCATTTTGCAAGTATAAATTATTTAAAAGTAGAAATACATTAATAAATTATGGATCATCATTTACGATTGAGAAATCTAATTTACCATATATCATCTATTTAAATGTAATATTATTTTCATTTATTGTTATCTAATTGAATGTCTCAATAAGATTGTTGTATGATACTTTGTCTGGAATCTTATACATTATATATACCATCGTAAATATGTAAGTCTATTTCACATATTCAAATATAGGATCATCACTATATGTTAATACATAAACATAATAATTCAATAACATTGCATTCTACATTTCATTAATATTTTATTCGGTTATGTACCCTATTAGTTTTTATTGTAATTGGTAGAATATTTGGAATATCAATATTTACTATGTCTAATTATTCTATTTTAATTCATATATTCTATTGTACGCAGTGATAATATACTAATATACATTATTTGAACTCTCTACATACTACATTATACTATATTATTTATTGATATGTTAGTATTTAGGTTCATGTTTTAGTCTCAAAATGAAATCGGATATTTAGAATATATTACTATTCATAATTTTTTTATTTTTTATGTATAGTAAATTATCAATTATATCACTGTACTAATGTAATTGAATTTATTCGAATTAATCTTCTATTCTTCTCAAGATACTCTATAGTTCTATTTGTATATTTTAGAATATATTTGTTATGATCTATATATCAAGTACTCCATTCGTACTAGTAGAATATTTGAATAATTCGGATAATATAGATAGGATACCAGGATGTTTGTAATCAAGTACTGGGGACCAAAATAATATTTTAAACTTTGTACTTATCGGAATCATTTTCAATATATCCATATTTGATATTCTACTTATATCTCCAGTAATAGTATAATTGTTATTGAATATAGTACCAAATTTATTAAGTATATTTATTTTGTTATCCGTTAATTTTAGTAAATATTTGTTATTTGCCATCTTTGTAACATAAAATACATTATCGTATAAGATCTATTTATTCTAATCCAATTATTAATTCTATTGTTCATCGAACAAAGTATGTATAATCTTTTAGTATTATTAGAATATAGTCTATTAATATTCCTTGTATATTTTTTAGAAATATTTATTGTTATCATACTTATCGAAATCTTTAATTATCGATTTATCGAGAGTCCGTATGAACTTTTATTATGATATTAAATTCAATTGAATTTTTTAATATAGCAAGAATGTAAATATATTCATATCATCTAATTACTTTTTTGTAGGTAAGTCATTCATATCTAGTATATATTCATTCGAGTCCGTATTATCTATTATCTTGAATACGAGTACCGATGCCATATTGATACGAAATCCTTGATTAGAATATGTGTACTTATCTAGATCTATATCGAAATCATTTGAAAGTACTTTTAGGATATCATTATGAACCTAAAAATATTTAATTTGTTACATTTAGGATGTATCTTGTAACATCAATATATTTGACTTATTAAATAATACATCTTAGTCTATGAATCTAAAATAACTATTATGATTAGGTTATCTAATGTAATCCACAATAGTATCATTCTCCAAGTATTCATAAGTAGTTTATATATGTTAAAAATCATGATTTATAGGCAAATATTATTGCATAGAATAGTATAAATAAATGTCAGATAGTCGATTTGTATATATCGTAGTAATAGGGTATACTCGAAAATAACATTTGTTTTATTATGTAATAAGTTATTCCATTGTATATATTGTTAAATTTTATTGTGTTATTTATATCAAATTATTTACAGTATATATCATGTATAGTACGATATATTATTGTCTATACTGGAAATTGAATAAAACATGATATGAAATTGTTAGTAATAAATTTACTATATTTTTTAGTCTCAGACTTAGAATACTACATTTTGTATATGTTAGTCAAATAGAATATCATATAAGAGTATCCAAAATGAAGAGTATGTGACGCCGATACGTATTTTACAGATTCGAATAGTTTCTTATTTGATTATTCGAAACATTTGTATAACCTAGAATTGTTTAAGAATAGCATACCGAATACTAAGAGTTCGTGTTATCCTTTTATCATAAAATAGTTATAGTATGCATTTGTAACATTTTATAGTATAGATCCTTTGAATATGAATTATCGGTATGAATTATCATTGTTTACTAGTACTTTTGTCTTTATGTTATGAAATTATTATGGTCTATGTTATCTTTTTAAATTTATTAATTTATTAGCCGGATTACTAATAAATGTTTATTATATCACACTTATAGCTATTATATCCATTTTATTATTTTATCCGGAAATACGTAATATTAGATCATTATTGTTTGTCAATTTATATATTATAACACCATGGGATTTGCAGGAATACTACTATTTGTAATTACGGTATCATTTATTTTTGTACTAATGTTTAATAATAAAGAAAAGTTTACATAACTAAACCTTATGAATAATAAGTAAGAACAGACTATAGAAGAATAGATAGAATATTCTATGGATGAAGATTATCCAGATTTAAATAATGAACAATATTAGGATTACGAAGAAGCATTCTAATAATAGTAGTTTTAGATGGATCAATACTAGCAAGAGATGTTAGATCAACAAGAAGAAATGTAAAGACAATAAGATGAAAAATAAATTAATTAATTTGATAATATGATGATGGCATGATTATGAGACTATCGAATATATATTCGTGATAATCTCATAATGCTAAAGATACGTATAAATCTGGTATTTGCCAAATATCTAGATCTTTATTGTATGATCTCCTATGTAGATTTATCTATAAATTATATTTTTGCAAGAATTTATTCATCTTTATCAATATATTACAGCTTGATAATAGTTTGATATGGAATATTTCTAATTTTTATTTGAATGGTATATCACTATCATCTTATAATTCTTTGAATTTTTCAATAAAATGTCTTTATGTACTGAATAATACTTTATTATAGTCTGCTTATAACATATTTATGTCTTATTAAACCATACTAGCATAATCATATTGTTTATTGTAATCTAATATTGATATACAATATACTCCTTCTAAACAAACAATGAAAGACATACATTTTAGACCACGATCAGTAAATTATTTTTGAAAAGCAATAAATACACTAATATCATTGTATGATGGCATTTCTAATAGTATACCTTTAGCTATTCTATTTATTTTACCTTTATCAAATGGATGACTATGTAAAATAAATTAATAATTCATAATATTTTCTGAACTATAAGGCATCATAGTATCATTGAATTAAGTATCTCCTCGAACAGTATCCATTAAAATAGTTTATATCATGCCATTTTATTCGTATAGACCAGCTTACATTTCGGAATATACATGTTAATTATTCCATTCGTTTTTGAAGACTTTATGTTTATTATTATGTAATATTAAATCAAAGATATTCCAATCATTCGTACGTATTTTTACATTAAAATTATTAATCATTACATAATCATATATTTACTTAAATTTCTCCCTTATAGGAGATGAATATTTAGTCGGATCATCATATTTATACCATTGTAATCCTTTAATAATATATATGTCATTATATTTACTTATTCCTAATTTTTGGATACAATATCTATTATTTTCTTTTATTAGAGTATCAATATAAAACTATAATTCATTCACAATCGCTTTCATTAAGATATAATATTATATGGGTTTAATAAGATATACATTTGCAATGACATTTAGGTATGGATAATCTATAGGACCTACCATAATTATTATCGCATTGTTGGTATGTATAGTTACTATATTAAAGAATGGTATAGTATCAGGAATATATCATTTATATGCTTTCTAAATAAATACTAGTACGTAACTTATCAATACGATATATGGGAAGAACAATCCAAATATAAGATAATTATGGAAGGCGATAAATTAAATTATATGATTAGAACGTATATTCCGTAAATAATCATATAATCAATAAATAAAATCATGGACAATCTAAATTATGAACTTCATCATTATTAGTAAAATCTGATACTGAATCATAGTCATTTTATCCATGCCAAGTCACATCATTTAAACCTCTGTTTATTACTGGAGTAGTATTAGCCATAGTAGAAATTGGTTTCATTTATTCTTTAGATTTAGAAGTAGGCTTATCTTGAATATTAGATTTGGTCTCTTGGAGTTCTTATTGTTTAGTCTAATCATGTACTAGTTGTAACTATTAGAGTTATGTATACTATTTATCAATCAAGAATTTGAATTACAATAGGAAATTAATGTTTATGATCATATCATCTAAAGTTTTAGAATCTTTAATTTTTGAAGATAATTAATCTAACATATATTTGTATTCTTTATTCTTTTATGGAGTAGGTAATTTCTTATTATTTTATATTTCGGTAACTACTTGATAATAACAGTTTGCTAATAATTGTTTGTTATCTAACTATTATTCGTATTAATTCATTACTTCGGATAGACATTATTTCTATTTTTCATTTAATTTACTTGGATCTTATTACATGTACCATTCTTTTAATGTTTTAGGCATAATTTTCAAAGGATTCTATTCTTTCTATTAGCAATATTAGACTAATTCTTAGTATTTTTCCATCCAATAATCTTCTTTGGTCTTATCGAATTTATGAGCATATTGATTTCTTAATTCAAGATATTAGACTTATTTTTCATTCTTATTCTTAGGATTGATTTCTTTTGTTAAATATCTAGAATCATTTGATTTGATCCATTAACATAATGTAGGATTCTATTCTTTTGTAGGAATCTTGTCATGGGTATCTAACCATTATTTTAAATCTTTGAGATCGGATTAGAATTTTTCCATTTCTTTCTTTTTCTCTTATCCGAATTCGATACCATACTTTTTCATCAAATTATCGATTAGATCATTCTATTGTTTGGATAATCTAGGTGCCATTCTAATCTAACATTGAATCCATTAGTATTAGTTGTATCCTTCTTATCCTCCATCTTTCTTAGTAGATAATCCGTCTTTACCGTATTTTTCTAAGAAAGTATATAATTGATTGAATTTTTCTTACCATAGTTTATTTCTATCTCTGATTTGACTAGCATTCTATTGTATTAATTCATGTAATTTTAAGAATTTGAATTAATCAAGAGGAGGATTACCTTTATCATTAGAATCTTTTGACATTTAATTGACTTATTTTTCATATTTAAGGTACTATTGATAGAACCAAGCAAATATTTCATTCTCATCTGATTTATACTATTTAACTTCAAATTGTTGATGTCTTATAGTCTATTTCAATTTCTCTAAGTCGGTCATAAATTTCTTATGAATATTTGATCCGTAATCACGAACTACTTAATCGAATTCTTCTTTTTATTTATCACTTAATAATCCATAATTACTGATACAACATTGATACCAAGTTATTTCAGTATTATTTTTAGTCTTAGAAGGTTATTTGTTATCTTTATTAGATTATACAATTTGTTTATAACTATCCATTACTTACTAGAATTTTTCAGTATCTTTAATCATTTCTTAAGTAAAAGTATTGCTTTATACGACAGTTCCTAAATTCATAATAGGATTATATTATTAGTTGAAATTTAAAGCTCCGGAAGATTACATGATAATATTTATTATTTATATAATTTTTAATGGTATCTATATGTTAATTTACCGAACGCATTAATATCATTTTTTGTAAAGACCCAATCGGACTTTTAATTTTTAAAATAAAGACTTTGATTATTACATTTTAGAGTTATACTTCTATATAATGTATGTAATATCGTTTATAAAGTTATTGTAAGTATTGTAATCTTCTATATCGCATTACATACCTACTTAGTATATAAACTTTATTTTTTGAAGAACATTTGTATTTACTATATGACCCGAAGTAATAGTACTCATTATGAAGTTATATACTTCTACAGTTAGTTATGATTACTATTATTGGTAACCATATATACTATTTATCTATTGAATTATATGATCTGGGACTTCAGAATATTACTATCTATCGATGTAATCTTATTCATATTGTTCTATTAGATCTATTACGTAATTACTGAAATATTGTACCATTTATTTTTTTTTATTTTTTAAAGACTAAAAGATAATATATTATGATATATCAAGATTTTAAAATCCTCAATTTATATGATGTAATCCATAATAGATAATTGTGAAAAAGTTCCCCTTTGTATTATGTTTTTGACTAATTCGTGTCCTCATTGTATTAAATTTGTAGATTATATGAAGACCAGAGATACTATTCAAAAAATACATAAGTTACCAATAAAGTTCGTATGTATAACTAAGGATTCAATATAAGAGATGAGATAAGTCTTTGATAATGTGAATCTTGGATAATGTAAGTACGATAATACTTTAAAAGAATAGATAAGAAAGAAAAAAGATAAAAAGTAGATGACTATACCATCGGTAAGTATTAATGGTATATTTATTGATAGATATAAGTTTTGTGATATAATAGATTATTTATCGGATAACAGATAAGATGATGTACTAAAGATGTTGTTTGACAAAGATACATATGATAAAGTAACTTCATAGGATGAAATAGATTATTTTATTGTAGACATGGATATATAGATGAAGTTAATGAGTAACCAATATAAATTAGATTTCTTGTCTGGGAGATTGAGATAATGAAGTATTTTAATGTTTTAAATATTTGGAACATTAAAATATATTAAGTGAATCTACTTAGGATATAGTAGAATTATTCGAATATTATGTTCTCAAAGTATTCGAATCATTTGAATCTTATGTTCTCAAAGTATTCGAATCATTTGAATCTTATGTTCTCAAAGTATTAGTATCATTCGAATCTTATGTTCTTAAAGTATTAGTATCATTCGAATCTTATGTTCTTAAAGTATTAGTATCATTCGAATCTTAT
>Ga0208837_1000044_pt1 | contig 22045 bp, 18 predicted proteins | sample DeeseametaMP0327_FD_184214 | JGI IMG/M metagenome (GOLD analysis project Ga0208837, IMG submission 184214) | Marine microbial communities from the Deep Atlantic Ocean - MP0327 (SPAdes) | ecosystem: Environmental > Aquatic > Marine > Oceanic | place: East of Recife, Brazil, South Atlantic Ocean...
GTTTCGCCCTCCTCTAAAAGCACAGCGATCGGTGTATTAACCGCTACATTTTGTGCTCCCTCAGAGATCAGGATTTTACCAAGAATACCTTCATCAACGGCTTCAACTTCCATTGTCGCTTTATCTGTCTCGATTTCAGCGATGACATCACCAGCTTCAACGCTGTCGCCTTCGGACTTAATCCATTTAGCGAGATTACCTTCTGTCATTGTTGGCGATAGCGCCGGCATTAAAATATTAGTTGGCATGTTTATGCGTCCTCACTTACTAGAATATCTGTCCATAGCTCATCCACGTGTGGCTCTGGGCTTTCTTGTGCGAATGTCGCGGAATTATTAACGATTTCCTTGATATCTTTGTCGATATCTTTAATCACGGATTCTTCAACACCTTTTTCTTGGAGCATATCTTTAATCGCAGTGATTGGATCACGGTCCTGCTTCATGCCCGCAACTTCTTCTTTCGTACGGTATTTCGCAGGATCTGACATAGAATGACCACGATATCTATAGGTGTGCATTTCAAGAATGTAAGGGCCGTTTCCACCACGAATATAATCAAGAGCCTGACGCGCAGCGGCTTCGACTTCGAATACATCCATTCCATCAACCTGTTCGCCTGGTATACCATAGCCTTCACCACGGCGATAAAGTGTACCTGCGGAAGAGCGCTTAACAGATGTCCCCATACCATATTGGTTATTCTCAATTACAAAAAGGATTGGAAGATCCCAAAGCGCTGCCATGTTGTAGCACTCAGCAACCTGCCCTTGGTTTGATGCACCATCCCCCATATAAGCAATAGCAACGCCGCCATCCTTTTTATATTTGTGGGAAAAGCCAAGACCAGCACCGATTGAAGTCGATGCACCAACGATTCCATGCCCGCCAAAGAAGCGTTGTTCCTTAGAGAACATATGCATTGAACCGCCTTTACCGCGAGAGTAACCACCCTCACGACCAGTAAGCTCAGCCATAATACCGTTCGGATCCATACCACAAGCTAGCATGTGTGCATGGTCACGATAGCTAGTCACAACAGTGTCTTTAGTATTATCTTGCGCGGCAGTAATACCGGTAACCACAGCTTCCTGCCCTATATAGAGGTGACAGAAACCACCTATTAGCCCCATACCATAGAGCTGTCCCGCCTTTTCTTCAAAGCGGCGTATGAGCAGCATATCACGATAATATTTTTTCAAATCTTCGATTGTTGGCTCAGGGTTGCTATTTGATACATTGCCCGAACCTAGTTTTTTTGAGGTGTTTTTCTTTGCAGATGTTGCCACAAGAACTCTCCTTCCCACATTAATATAGGGAAGATTTACACCATCAAAAACACGAGTTCCAGTAAAAAACGCATTTGTGCGATGCGTTTTTATTGTGCAGTGCGCAAAAGGGTAGATTATAGCTACAAATTAAACTCAACCCCCTGAGCAAGCGGTAAGTCAGAGGAGTAGTTCACTGTTTGCGTTTGCCTGCGCATATAGGCCTTCCAGCTGTCAGAGCCGCTCTCACGGCCACCACCGGTTTCTTTCTCACCGCCGAAAGCGCCGCCAATTTCCGCCCCACTTGTGCCAATATTGACGTTAGCTATGCCGCAATCGCTGCCTGTGGCGGAAAGGAATAATTCGGCCTCTCGCACATCATTTGTAAAAATTGCTGATGAAAGCCCCTGAGGAACATCATTCTGTAACATTACAGCATCATTCAGGTCATTATATTTCATAACATATAAAATAGGGGCGAAAGTCTCGCTCTTCACGATGTCGCTTTGCGATGACATCTCAATTAATGCGGGGTGCATATACGCTCCGCCATCAATGCCTTTTGCACGTAAACCACCCGATAATAATTTACCGCCCTGCTCTATTGCGAGTTCAATAGCATCAAACATAGCATTCAAACTCCCCTCATCGATCAATGGCCCCACTAGCGTTTCAGAATCAAGCGGACTACCTACACGCAGTCCTTCATATGCTTTTTGAAGCGCAGGAACGAAGCTAGTATAGACATCCTCATGTACGAAAAGCCTGCGGGTTGTTGTACATCTTTGCCCGGCTGTACCGACAGCACCAAACACGACTGCACGTGCCGCAAGATCCAGATCGGCCGTTGGCGTAACAATAATAGCGTTATTACCGCCAAGCTCTAATAGGCTACGCCCCATACGCTTAGCAACCACTTCGCCGACTTTACGCCCCATAGCGGTTGAGCCTGTCGCACTAATAAGTTTAAAAGCACTATGCTGGCACATAGCCTCACCAAGATCACGCCCGCCAATAATGACCTGAGAAAGATGCTCAGGGATCTCATGCCCAGCCTCTTTAAAACGAATAGCGGCACGTTTAAAAATCTCATCACAAGCAAGCGCAGTTAATGGTGTTTTTTCCGAAGGCTTCCATATAATTGAGTTACCACATACCAATGCTATGGCCGCGTTCCAGCTCCAAACAGCTACAGGAAAATTAAAAGCCGAGATAATGCCCACAGGCCCTAATGGTTGCCACACTTCACGCATATGGTGCTGCGGACGTTCCGATTGAATAGTAAGACCGTAAAGCTGGCGTGATAAGCCAACTGCAAAGTCGCAGATATCAATCATTTCTTGAACTTCACCTAGCCCTTCAGAGAGAATTTTACCGCATTCGACGGACACAAGCTGGCCGAGCAGATCCTTAGACGCACGCAGATCTTCTCCTAGTAATCTGACAAACTCACCGCGGATAGGTGCTGGCAATGCACGCCACTCTAAAAAGGCTTGCTGCGCGTTTACTGCGACGGCCTCAATCTCCGATACTGGGCGCTCTGTAACTTTACCAAGTAATGATCCATCAATAGGTGTATGAACCTCTAGCGTTCCGTTTGCGTCCAGATTAACAGACAAATCATTGAGTAGTTTTTGATAACTCATAGAAAGCCTCCATTCGTTTTTAGGAATTCAATTTCTTCTTCGGAACTTTGCCGGCCTAGCATTTCATTTCGATGTGGGAAGCGGCCGAAGCGTTCGATTGGCACAAGATGGCGTTTAGCATACATATCACCAGCTGGGTTCTCCTTGGCCATTGCGCCATATAACTCAACTGACTTTTTTTGATCGCTGAGCACTTCACTATGTTGAAACGGAATATAGAGAAAGCCGCGCTTAACGGGCTCAAGCACTTGATCGAAGCCTTTATGTACAGCTTGTTTAGCGACGAGGAGAGCCTCTTGATCTGTTGCGAATGATTTTTTAGAGCCGCGGAACATATGGCGCGGGAATTGGTCGAGCACGATAATAAGCGCAAGTGCACCGTCCGCGTTATCAGCCCAATGATTATTAAGACCATCTGCTGACATTTCATAGCTGACTGTGAAGCGTTCTTTTATTTCTTCATCAACGACACTTGATTGCTGAAACCATTGCGGCGGGCTTAGCTCTTCAAACCAAAAATGCAAGATTTCGTCTCGTGTATCACGCATGGAGGACTCCCTATCTAATTCAATAGGATAGCACAAAAAATCCCCTCACAGGAGGGGATTATTGAAAGCTTTATTTTTGCATTTAGAAAGGCAAGCTTAGTGAACGTCTGCCCATATTTTACGCTTAACGCCGTACATTACGAATGCGAATATAGTCAAGAACAGCAGCACATTTAGACCAATGCGCTTACGGTCTTCCATCTCAGGCTCAGCCGCCCATGTTAGGAACTCAGCAACATCACGCGCATATTGATCCACCGTCATAGGTGTACCATCTTCATATTCGATAAGCTCATCCGATAAAGGAGCAGCCATAGCGATAACATGGCCTGGCATATATTTATTCCAGTGCTGACTAGGTTGAAGCTTTTTACCTTCTGGTGCAGCCTCATAGCCTGTCAGAATTGCATGCACATAGTCTGCACCGTATTTACGCGCCTTTGTGATCAAAGAAAGATCAGGCGGCATCACGCCGTGAACAGCAGCAGCAGCTTGCTTATTCGGAAATGGTGAAGGGAAATAATCACTCGGTATACCTGGGCGATCATACATCTCACCCTCTTCATCCGGGCCATCTTGGATTGTGTATTCAGAAGCTATCGCCTTTATCTGATCTTCATTATAGCCAAGGTCCGCGAGATTTCTAAAAGCAATGCGTTTTAGAGAGTGGCATGCAGAGCAGACCTCACGGTAGACTTTAAGGCCACGCTGAAGAGCGGCTTTATCATATGTGCCATCATATCCATGAAAGCCCCAATACTTATGCGGAGGGGTTACAGAATCCCCTGCAGCTTGCGCCGACTGAAATGGTACTACAGCTAAAACTGCTAATGCTGTAAGAAGTGTTCTTTTCATTTCTATTATCTCTTCTTTTCTCGAAATTAATGACCTTTAGAGGTTACAGCCTCGTTAATACTTGGTGGCATTTCACGTCCTTTTTCCAACTTACTTAGAACCGGTAGGAACACTAAGAAGAATAGGAAGTAGTAAGCCGTTGCAGCCAGACCGAAGTAGTTAACAGGAATACCAAAATATTTAGCGTCTGCGGCTTCTGCCCCTAGATAACCAAGGAAAATGAAATCTACTAACAGGATAAGTATTAGCTTCTGGAAGATTGGACGGTATTTTGCTGAACGGATTGGGTGTGAGTCCAACCAAGGCAAAACAACCCAAATCAATATCGAGCTAAACATAACAATCACACCACCAAGCTTGGCAGAAATAATTACGATGTCAGTAAACGGAACACCAATATCAAATGTAATCGCACGAAGCATCGCATAGAAAGGCAGGAAGTACCACTCAGGCACGATGTGCGCCGGTGTTACAAGAGGATCAGCCGGAATATAGTTATCTGGGTGACCGAGTGAATTCGGGAAGAAGAATATCACTGCTGCGTATGCAATCAGGAATACGATCAAGCCGAAGGTATCTTTCATTGTGTAATACGGGTGGAATGGAAGCGTGTCTTGCGGTCCTTTTGTATCAATACCAAGCGGGTTGTTTGAACCCGTTACGTGCAGCGCCCATACGTGTAAAAACACAACAGCAAAAATCACAAACGGCAGCAAGAAGTGAAGCGCAAAGAAGCGTGTCAGTGTTGGGTTATCAACGCTAAAACCACCCCAAAGCAATGTCACAATATATTCACCAACAACCGGAATAGCCGAGAATAAGTTGGTAATCACTGTTGCACCCCAAAGAGACATCTGCCCCCATGGAAGTACATACCCAATAAAGGCTGTCCCCATCATAAGAAGGAAGATTACAACCCCGAGGATCCAGAGGATTTCACGCGGAGCCTTATATGAGCCATAATACATACCGCGGAAGATATGCAGATAAACAGCAATAAAGAAGAAGCTTGCACCATTCATGTGGATGTAGCGCATCAGCCACCCACCATTAACATCACGCATGATGCGTTCAACTGCGTCGAATGCCAGTTCGGTATTCGCAGTGTAGTGCATAGCAAGGAAAAGTCCTGTAACAATCATCACAACAAGCATGAACATTAGGATCGCACCGAAGTTCCAGAAATAATTGAAGTTCTTTGGTGTTGGGAAAACACCATATTCGCGCTGCATTAAAGTAAAGATAGGCAGGCGCTCATCGACCCAATCCACTACAGGATTATCAAATTTTTCGCGTGTTCCACTTCCCATTTTATTTTTCTTCTCTTCTATAAAATTATCTTCTTAAATCTCAATTAACCGATTTTCACAACGGTGTCGCTGATAAACTCATACTTAGGAACCGGAAGGTTCTTTGGTGCAGGCCCTTTACGAATACGGCCGGATGTATCGTAGTGTGAACCATGACATGGGCAGAGCCATCCACCATATTCGCCGCGTGGTTCAGTTGACTTCGAACCATTTGGAACACAGCCGAGGTGCGTACAAATACCAACAGCAATAAGCCATTCAGGCTTTTGAACACGCTCTTCATCTGTTTGCTTATCGCTTAGCGCAGATACATCAACATCTTGCGCTTCTTTAATCTCTTCTTCGGTACGGTGACGAATAAAAACTGGCTTACCTTGCCAGAACACTGTGCGCGATTCGCCTACTGGAATGCCTGAAATATCGACTTCAATTGTTGAAAGCGCAAGCGTATCTGCTGCAGGATTAAGGGAATTAACTAACGGTGCGGCGGCGGCTACTGCACCAACAGCGCCCATTCCAGCGGCTGTCAGTTGCAAGAAATCACGTCGGTTTTCGTTATCTGCTTTATCTGCTGTATCTGTCATCTTCTTACTATTTTTCTTATAAATGTTTATAAACGAAAGAGGTTTTACTTTGCTCTTTATAAATGATCAAGCCTTCTATATCTATATTTGAACGATATTTTTTACTAAAAAACACTGAACATGATTGAAATTGCCCTATACCAGCCCGATATACCACAAAATTTAGGTGCTATGATACGTTTATGTGCATGCATGAATACAGGACTCCACATTATCGAGCCGACAAGTTTTCCTCTCGATGAAAGAAAGATACGCAAATCTGCGATGGATTACATGACAAAAATCAATTTTGAGCGTCATAGCTCATGGTATAGCTTCCGCGAATGGCGTAAAGAGCGGCGCGTCATTCTTATGAGCACTAAAGCCAGCGTCCCTTATACGCAGTTTGAATTCCAAGATGATGACATCCTGCTGGCGGGTAGTGAAAGTGCGGGTGTACCTGAAAACGTTCACAATGATGTTGAGGGGCGCGTCCTGATCCCTATGGCTGAGGGGCTACGATCGCTTAACATTGTCAATGCGACATCCATGATTTTGGGTGAAACATTGCGCCAAACAAGGTGGACATAAGATATGCAACCCCAAATGAAGATTGATGAAAGTAATATGAGTTTAGATGATAAAAAAGAGATAGCGGCAGATTGGTTTAAAACCCTGAGAAATCAGATTGTCGAATCTTTTGAGGCGATTGAACGTGATGTTACAGGTGGCAATAAAATAGATCTTGAGCCTGGTCAATTCGAAATCACCCCATGGGAGAGAGAGCCGACAGATCAGCCGAATGAAAGTGGCTCGATACTTAATGGCGGTGGTGAGATGGCCATCATGCGCGGGCGTGTATTTGAAAAAATTGGTGTAAACATCTCCATGGTTCATGGGCGCTTTTCACCTGAGTTTGCGGCAAAAATACCGGGTGCAGAAGAAAGCGATGGGCAGTTTTGGGCTTCTGGCGTTTCCCTAGTTGCACATATGCAAAGTCCGCTTGTCCCTGCGGTTCATATGAATACACGTATGATCTGCACCTCTAAAAGCTGGTTTGGGGGCGGCGCTGATCTTACACCTATGTATGTGAATGACGAAGATACAAAAGCCTTTCATAACGCATTTAAAGATTGCTGTGATCATCATGATCCGAATTATTACAAAGAGCACAAAGAATGGTGTGATCGTTATTTCTACCTACCGCATCGTGATGAGCCACGCGGTATTGGCGGCATTTTCTATGATTACCTTGATACAGGTGATTGGAATGCTGATTTTGCGTATACACAGGATGTTGGGAAGACATTCAATGATATTTATCCGCAAATCGTTAGACAGCATATGAATGAGAGCTGGAACGATGAACAACGTGAGCATCAACTCATCAGACGCGGGCGTTACGTTGAATATAACCTTCTTTACGATCGTGGTACGCAGTTTGGCCTCAAAACTGGTGGAAATACAGAAGCGATTCTTATGTCTATGCCTCCGGAAGTTAAATGGCCATAGCAGATAGGCACCCATGAAAGAACCTACTAAAAAAAATACTCTAAAGCCGCTCTCATAGCGGCTTTTCTTATCTCCACATTTTTTCGTTGCAATACAAAAAAAATCTCCTTATATGTGAAATCGGTTTAGAAAAAAGTACTGAGTTGAACACGGAGAAATATTATGACGAATACGCAAACTTTGCGTATCGTTGATGATGCCTGTAACGGTCTCGTCAGCGATTTCACAACGCTACCTATAGAAGAATTTTTCACACAACACCCTGAACATGAGCCCTCGTTTGTACTGGCTGCACCGAAGCAAAAAGCGATCAAACGTGTCCTAAGTGAGGTTTTATCAACGCTTGAGGGACGCATCATTATAAAACGCTCCAATAAACGTGATTCATCAACCTATGCGATGGATACTAAAACAGGTGTCGTATTTGGTTTTGCTGAACTAAAACCCGGAGACCTTGCCAATACATTTGGTAGAGGCGCCGAACGCGGTGCACCAAAAGGAACGCGTTATATCAGAGATAGAATAGACGCAAGTCCAATGCCAGTCATTGGCGTTATTGGTGAGGATACTTTCGACTTTCTAAAAGCGCATCGCAATGATCAGATGAAGAACACATCAATCATAAAACGGCTTAATACGAGCCATGCGGGTATATATCTTGGTGCACGCAGCAAATATAGCTTTGAAAAGATTGGCCACGTTAATATGGGAATCGCCGTAACAGAACGTTATACCCCAATCCTCAAAAATCATATTGAACAACTCAGGCAGCAGTTTAACGATCAAAACCAGTTTATTATGCCCGAGATTTTAGAGTGTGAAGGCGGCACAGAAGACAATCTGGACGCTTATGGTGATATCGATATGATCTGTGATGTATGCGATTCGGGTGGGAGCGTATTAAATGCAAAGGTTTCGCATGCAAGACTACTTAAACGTTCAGGTGGTGTCATCGTAACAAATGAAGCATTAAGAGGTATATACCGATCACAAATGAAGGATGCAGATAATTTTATTAAGCTCCTGAGCAAAACAACAGACAGGCACTTCAAAGCAAAGCGTCCCGAGCTTTTTAGTGAAGACAAGAAAGTTATGCCAAGTGAAAATGAGGTTCTTAGCCTTGGTACATTCCTCAAAGTTATGGAGCTTGAATATTCAGAAGTAAAAAAGAACTTAGACAAGAAAGAGAACAAGCCCTTTTACGGGCTAGATAAACTTGCAGTTTAAACGACCTCAGAGGAAAACCCGCTTGCGATCCATTTCTCTTCGCGGCGGGCAAGCTCCTTTCCAAGCGCTGGGCCAGGAGACATCCCCTGCTCTATCAGGTCTTGGCCACTCAAAGGGAAATTAGGCACATCCCATTTTTGAATAATGCTTATTGCCTGCGGCGCATAGCCGTTCATGACGCGGTCTTGCACCAATTCAATCATCAGCGCCTGCGCCGTAGGAACGCGACCATAGCGGTATATACTCTCTTTAACGGCTTGCTCTGTTTTCAGGGCAGGTAAAGATAAAATGTGATCAATAGCTATCATATCCTTTATCAAAACCTTGGGCAGTAAAAGGACTTCATTCAGCCGGCTAAGGTTTTCACGATCAAGCCCACAGATCATATATAAACGTGACGATATAAACTCTAAGCCATAATTTTCTTGAAAGGTAATGAGGTGCTTTAAGTTTTGAGTTTTAAAGCTATCAAAGCGTAGTGTAGTTAAAACATTATGCGTCCACATTAAATTTAAGATATCCGCAGCATTTCCTGAAGAGATAATCTTGGTAAACTCTGCTGTGATCCTTTCTTTAGAGATATTCATCAACTTATCCGCAGCAATTTGACACGCCTTTAACGCAGCTCCATCAGCTTCGCCAACGCCATAAAGTGCATGAAATCTAAAAAAGCGCATAATCCTTAGGTGGTCTTCTTCGATTCGCTTTTCAGGTTCGCCGACAAAAATGATCTTACGCTGCTGCAAGTGCTTGTATCCAATATTTAACGGATCATAGATATGCCCTTCTTGGTCAGCTAGAAGAGTGTTCATCGTAAAATCTCGGCGCCTTGCATCTTCTTGCCAGTCCTCAGAAAACTCTACGACCGCATGACGACCATCTGTTTGCACATCTTTTCTAAGGGTTGTTATTTCATAGCTTTTCTTATCTTTGATTGCGGTAATAGTGCCATGATCAATACCAGTCGGAATAATTTTAAAGCCTTGAGATGATAGCAGCTCAGCAGTTTTGTGCGGCGCAAAAACGCAAGCTATATCTATATCCTCAACATCTTTGCCAATGAGTACATTACGAACGCACCCCCCGACAAATAGTGCATTTATACGGGTACCTTGATCGTTCAAAATCTGCATAAGGTGTTGCGTGGTTTTATCCTCTAGCCACGCACGTGACTTTATATCCGCTTGGATTGGTTGCATTTTTTACTCTTATAATGCTGGAATATTATCATTACTCCTGCAACTAGATAGCACAGTTGCAATTTGTTCACCAAGCTCATCTTTTTGGGCAGGCTTTGAAATAACGGCTTTTATGTTTGGATGCTCTTGCATGAGCTTCTCTAGCTTTTCAGCGCCATAACCCGAGAGAATAATAAAAGGCAGGTCTGGATATTCTTTGCTGGCCACGTGCACCAGATCAAAGCCAGTCATTTCCGGCATATCATGATCAGTAATAACCAGATTAAAATCTCCGCTTCTTTTTCTAAGGATATCTATGGCTTCGATGCCACTACTGGCGACTTCAACTTGGTGACCCATTCTTTTGAGCATGACTGAAGTCATAAAACGAACCATTTCTTGATCATCAATGAGTAAAATACGCTCTTTCGTTAGTTTATAATCTACCCCTTTAACCTTACCATCATCATCGCTTTCAAAAGTTATTGCGTATGGAAAATAAAGCGAGAACACGGTTCCCTTTCCCGGAGCACTATGAACCTTAACTGCACCTCTATGCGCCAACATTACATTATGCACAATAGACAACCCTAAGCCCGTCCCTTTATCATCTGGCTTCGAGGTGAAAAACGGGTCAAAGATTTTTTTCATGATTGAATGGGTCATTCCTTCACCAGTATCCGTTATATTCAGACGCAGATAATTCATGCCTTCAGCAAGATGATTGAAATAAAGTTTTGAGGCACCGACCTCAAACTCATCCATTTTAATTGCTGGTGTACCATCTATATCAGGAAGTGTATCTCCATAAGATAAAAACTCATTTCGGCAAGCATCTGCATTCACAAGATCTATAGATAAGCCAAGCTCTCCTCCGTGATCTTCGCCCATAGCGTCCATGGCGTTCACACAGATATTCATAACGACCTGCGAAATTTGCATGGCGTTACCTTCCATCAATAAAGGCTCATTATCAAAGTCAGCCTTAATCTTGATTGAGGCTGGCAGGCTCGCTTTTAACATTGTCAGGCACTCATAAATTGGGGCCTTTATATCCATGACATCAAAATCATGTTCGCGGTTTCGTGAAAAAGCGAGCATTTGATCAACAAGGTTTTTGGCTTGAGCTCCTGCTTTTAAGATGTTTTGAGCATATTCTTTTTGCGGCGTTCCCTCTTCCATATCCTCTTTTAAAAACCCCGCATAACCATTCATTGCAGCCAGGACATTATTCAGATCATGAACCATACCACCGGCCAAGCGCCCTATGGCTTCCATTTTTTGCGCCTGATAGAGCTGATCTTTCATCAATTTATTTTGAGTCAGTGCTTTTTCGTGATCGGTATTATCATGCGCAGTGAGAATATAACCACCTTCATCAAGAGCGATGAGATTAAGCCTTAAGCATTTACTTCCATTACTGTTATAATCACTCCTTAGTTTTGCGACCATACTCCAATTGCCAACTATTTTAACTTGTGCTTCCGCCACCTCAAATAGCTCATAAATCTCGGGGTCTTTAACCAAAGCGGACCAAGGCTTATTCTCATAACCGCTACGATCTTTTTCACTTAATTCAAACAGGTCCATGAAAGCTCTATTCATGAAAATAACGCATCCATGCTGATCAATAATTGTTACACCCTCAAGAATTTCTTCGGTTGCAGCAACACGTCTCTCTAAAAGTTTTATGTATTTAGCTTGCTCATAGTCAGGTTTAACTGGCTCTTTCTTTGAGAAAAAGGCAATCACAAAGGCTATAATTGACGTCGCAAGAGAGATGGCTGATAAGATTAAATAATGATAATCGGCTTTACTATTCCCTAGATAAAGAGCCCAGAAAGCTGTCGCCAAGATTAGTATAGCGCATAGTAGAGCGAGGTTATCTTTGATAGTTACTTTTAAATTCATAAACTAAAGTTCATCTTTTCAAACTTAACGGGCTTCTTTAACAAGCTTATGCTCTTTTGCTATGAGAGCAGCCTGCGTTCGGTTCTGTGCATCAAGCTTGCGACAAATGCCGCGAACATGAAGTTTGATTGTTACGACCTGTAACCCCAAAGCATTGGCAATCTCTTTATTCGATGCACCACTAACCAAATAGGACAGCACATCACATTCCCTTGGGGTAAGATCAAAACTCTCAGTATCCTTATACTCTCTCGGGGCATTTAAATCAGGGTCCGTAAAATAAGATGGCATAATTGTATTTTCTTTATGATCCAAGGGTAAGAAGCGCTCCCCCAGTAACACAAGCTTAATGGCTTGAAGCAGAGCTTTACCTGTCATTGTTTTTGGGAAGTAGCCAACAACACCATTTTCAAATGCTTCTCTAACCTGTGCCTCCTCGGCCACGCCTGACATAAGAGCGACCCGAATTTCAGGGTATTTTTCTTTGAGAGTTTTAAATCCCTGTAGGCCATTCATACCGGGCATGCGCAAATCCAAAATAACAAGATCTTGTTCATTATCTGTTTCAAGATATTCATACGCTTCATCAAAAGATTTTAAGACTACTAGCTCTGCGTTTAGATTTGATCGTTTTATATATTCAATTAGAGCATCACGAAAGAGTGTATGATCATCGGCTATTACAAGCTTTATTGTATCTTCATTGTCTGTCATTAGTGGCTTTCCTAAAAAGAATTAAAATACGCAGCCACACACAAACCCCTTAATATAATGACTTAGAAATCATCAATTAGAAATTTATGCTCCTAATCTCCCCCTTGATAGAATACAGGGAACATTAGCTTATACTTTAGCATAGATGTCTTAAAATAAATTAAACATACCACACAGATACATACGATCGTTCCCTTTAGCCTCTTACCAAAGGTTCATATAGCGGGTATGAAGGTTTTCTTTGCTTAGATTTAAGACGCATGCGGTAAATATAAGTTGCTTCCATTACACGCTGAATATAGTTGCGTGTCTCATATATAGGTACAAGCTCAATCCAATCGATGAAGTCTATTTCACCTTTGCGTGGATCTCCAAAAGTTTTAATCCACCTGTTTACACGGCTTGGTCCTGCATTATACGCTGCGATAGCCATTGGGTATGAGCCATCAAAACGATCAACGAGGCGTTCTAAATAATGGCTTCCGAGTTTAATGTTATAGCTACCGTCTCTTGTAAGACGACTCTTACTATATTTCACACCGGCTTGGCGTGCGACTTCCTTGGCTGTTGCAGGCATAAGCTGCATTAAGCCTAAGGCTCCTACATGGCTTTTTGCATCTAGATCAAACATGCTTTCTTGGCGAATAATGCCGTGCACAAGCGCCCATTCAATTGGCACAGACCTTAGATACTGCGTAATTGTCGGATAAGATTGGGCCGTCAAAAACATCCCTTTTCTCGTTGCACGTTTTGATATTCTAACCGCTTCATTCATCATGCCTTGTTGCGCAGCTTTATTCGCAGCGAAAAAGTATGCTTCAGGTGTATCTACATCATTTACGAACGCCCACATGAATGTGCTAGATTGTTTTTTCATACCCGCCGCATGCAAAAGAAACGCGGTTTGCAATAGCTCATTCCTTTGAAATTTTTCAATATTCTGATAGCTGAGTGATGGCGGCTTAGCATCAGGTAGCGCACTTTGCACACCTAGCTTCATGGCTGCGAGTTGACCGTAATACACCGTTTTATTTTTAGCCGCTAGGCGGTACCATGTTGAAGAGATTGTTTTATCTTTAAACCCTTCTGATGCTCTCCCCGCCCAATAAGCTGCGCGCGCTTTTGAAACTGGTGTTTTTACGAAACGGTAGAGACGGTCAAAATGTTGGTAGGATTTAATAGGCTCATTGAGAAAACGCAATGCCAGCCAACCAGCCAGCCATTCTGCCTGTGCGTAAGCAAAGCCTCTTTCTTGTTTATGTTCTGATGCCAGTTTATAGGCCCCCTTCCAATCCTTCTTCTCTATAAGGCGACGGATCATAATGTGACGTTCTCCCCACCATTCTGGAAGGTTTTCGATTTTATCCGCAGTTGGCATATTCCAAAGTATTTGAAGAGCTCCACTATCAAGGTCACGCTTTCTTCGCCATCTAAGGCGTTCATACATAAGCCCAGCATCATTTCGAAGATTAGTTGGGATTTTACTGATAAGAAAATTAACCTGTGACTTGTTTTTAGAGAGCGCTATGCGTGCATCAGCCAGTGCAGGATAGCCGCGCCCAAGTACCCGCGCAATACCGCGCGCATTATCATAGCTCCCTTTATACAGCATATGATCGAAACGGCGGCGATGAGCATCATGGCTTAATTCATTTTTATATGTTGAGAAGAGCTTTTTTTGTGCATCGCGGCTTAAGGTATTTGATGCCCACCAATCTTCTAAAACTGTTTTAGCGCGTTGCATCTGCCCATCAGATTTAAGTGCACTGATATAGCGGTCAAGACCATCGCCCGTTATAGGGGGATATTCATCAAACCACTCCACAACCGCTTTGGCAGAAAAATTTAGCGGCATTTGGCTTTCGGCTTTCAGGCGTAGCTTTGACATTTCTGGCCATTCTGGGTTCTTACGAATGAACTGCCTAAGCGCCTCATAATCACTGACATTATTATCGTTCACTAAGCGAAACCAAAGATATAGCTTTGCCGCGAGAGGATCACGAGTACCTGCTATGATCCCTTTTGCAACATCAAGGCGGCCCTGATTCATGACCTGAAGCGCTTTAATAGTTTCACCTTTCGCACGGTTTGACTGCACACGATTTATAGGAGATTCTTCGGCCCAAGCTGAAGACGCATGCGCAAGGGAAAAATACAGCAGAGAAATTGAGGCTAGCACTTTCAAACCCTTGCAAAAACTGCGCAAAGCATATAGATTACGCGGCACTTTATAAGAATTAGAAATGGAAGATAAACTATGTTTAAAGGCGCGCTCACAGCATTGATCACACCGTTCAAAGACGGAGAGATTGACTGGAAGGCATTTGACAATCTGGTAGAATGGCAGATTGAACAGGGTATTCATGGGCTTGTACCTTGTGGAACTACGGGTGAATCGCCAACGGTTTCCCATGACGAACATAGCGCTATCATCAAACGATGTGCCGATGTGGTCAAGGGGAGAATTCCTGTTTTAGCCGGAACAGGCTCGAACTCTACAAAAGAAGCTGTGGAACTTACTAGGCATGCTAAGGATGCCGGTGCGGATGGTGCGCTTATTGTTGTTCCATATTACAATAAGCCAACACAAGACGGCATGTACGCACATTTTAAAACAATTCACGATGCGGTCGAATTACCGATTATTCTATATAATATTCCTGGTCGATGTGTTGTTGATATGAGTAATGAGACAGTTGCTAAGCTCGCGGCTTTAGACAACATCATTGGTATTAAAGATGCAACGGGTGATTTATCACGCCCAGCGGATGTGATGCGTTTAGCGGGTAGTGATTTCCTTCAGCTCTCAGGTGATGACATTACCGCACCAGCATTTTTAGCACAGGGCGGGCACGGTGTAATTTCTGTGATTTCGAATATTGCACCCAAATTATGTGCGCAGTTACAAGATGCATGGGCAGCAAGCGATATAGCAGAAGTTGCCCGCATTCGTGATTTATTAGCACCGCTTGGCAGTGTGCTTTTCTGTGAGAGTAATCCAGCACCAGTTAAATATGCAGCGCTTAAACTTGGTATTTGTAGTGATGAAATTCGCTTGCCTTTACTGCCAGCCAGTCAAGATGCAAGATCACGCGTTGATAGCGCATTAGCACATGCAGGCTTGTTATAAGTATTTATTATCATGGCGAGTAAAAAGGATAAAAAGAAAGGCGGCATGATTTCCACCGATGCAGTAGTAGCGGTGAATAAACAAGCGCGCTTTAACTATATTCTTGAAGATAAATATGAAGCGGGCCTCATCCTTACGGGAACAGAGGTTAAATCACTACGCCATGGTCAAGCATCAATAGCTGAAAGTTATATAGGCCCTGATAGAGATGGTGAACTGGCCTTGTTCAACATGAATATACCAGAGTATCAGCAAGCCAGTCCCAAAATGCAGCATGTTCCCAACCGCACGCGTAAAATGCTACTCCATAAGCGAGAGATTAATAAATTACTCGGTTCTGTACAGCGCGGCGGTTACAGTATTGTTCCTACTAAATTATATTTTGATAAGAAAGGCTTAGCCAAATTAGAGATCGCTCTTGGTAAGGGTAAGAAATTACATGATAAGCGTGAAACAGAGAAGAAACGTGATTGGGACAAGCAAAAAGCCCGCGTTTTAAAAGATTATAATTAAGGCTTAAATTTTATTATTATAAAGCTCATAAAATAACCCCTCCTTAGACACTAAGAAGGGGTTTACTTTTCAGAAGTACAAAATTTAAATCCATACTATTTTTTAGAGCCTTCGACTGTACTTAGATCTGGTGCGTCATCTTGTGGTTCAGGACCTGTGAGCATATCTTCAGCGATTAAGCCCGCATTCGCGCGTATCTTTTTCTCTATACTTTCAGCGACCTCTGAGTTTTCACGAAGGAAGTTCTTGGAGTTTTCACGTCCCTGCCCAATACGGGTGCCATCATAAGAGAACCATGCCCCTGCTTTTTCAACGATACCAGCTGCGACGCCCAAGTCGAGAAGTTCGCCCATTTTTGAGATACCTTCGCCATACATAATATCAAATTCAATTTGACGGAACGGAGGTGCCATTTTGTTTTTGACCACTTTTACGCGGGTTTGGTTACCAACCACTTCGTCCTTATCTTTAATCTGACCAATACGACGGATATCAAGACGAACAGATGAATAAAATTTAAGTGCATTACCGCCTGTAGTCGTTTCAGGTGAACCAAACATAACGCCAATTTTCATACGAATTTGGTTAATGAAAATTACAATTGTGTTTGAACGGTTAATTGAACCAGTCAGTTTACGAAGGGCTTGTGACATCAAGCGCGCCTGAAGACCAACGTGACTATCCCCCATCTCACCTTCAAGTTCCGCACGTGGCACAAGCGCCGCAACCGAGTCAACGACAAGGACGTCAAGAGCACCAGAGCGCACAAGTGTATCTGTTATTTCAAGAGCCTGCTCACCTGCATCAGGCTGTGAGATAAGAAGTTCTTCAACATTTACACCAAGTTTTTTAGCATATACAGGATCAAGAGCATGTTCCGCATCAACAATTGCGCATGTTCCACCCGCCTTTTGTGCTTCGGCAATCACGTGTAACGCGAGTGTTGTTTTACCTGAACTTTCAGGGCCGTAAACCTCAATAATACGCCCCTTTGGTAAACCACCAATACCAAGCCCAATATCGAGCCCAAGTGAACCTGTTGATACAGCTTCGACAGCGATTGGGTTTTGATCGCCATTAAGCTTCATAATTGAACCTTTACCAAAAGCGCGTTCAATTTGTGATAGAGCGGCGTCTAAAGCCTTTTGTTTTTCAGCAGTATTTTGGGACATTGCTCCCTCTTTCTTTAACGGTGTTACACTCATAATCTGTCTCCTTAATGATGTGCACGGATTCGGCGAATGTTGCAATTGCCTGACCGTTTTTTTATCTCTTAATGCACAGGATGTACTACTTATGTTCTCATGTCAATATAAAACAAGAACAAATGAGAACATTTATATAAAAAGCTTAGAATCCTTTAATCTTGAAGAACTTCTTTAACTTTTTCAGCTAAATCACTTAGCGTAAATGGCTTTGGTAGGAAATAAATATTGTCGCCCATATGGTCTTTTAATTTGTCCTCAGTATAGCCTGAAACAAAGATGATTTTCAGGTGAGGAAAATCCTGACGCACGCGCTGCGCTAATGTAGGGCCGTCCATATTCGGCATAACAACATCAGTGATAAGGAGGTCTAGCTTTTTATCCCCGAGATTCTGCACAACCTCGAGTGCCTTTTCACCATCTTCGGCTTGAAGAACTTCATAGCCTTTATTACCTAAGGCGCGCGTAGAAAAAGTTCTTACGGCGTCCTCATCCTCGACAAGCAAGATACATTCCGAGCCTGTTAAATCTTTTGTCTCTACAGGCTTAATAACCTCTTTAATATCCTCTTCTTCTTCGTCGAGTTCATTTGCACGTGGAAGATAGATCAAGAATGTTGTCCCCTCATCCACTTCACTTTCAACATCCAAGAAACCGCCTGTTTGACGAATAATACCGTATACGGTCGCAAGGCCAAGGCCGGTCCCCTCACCCACATCTTTTGTTGTAAAGAATGGCTCAAAAATACGGTCTAAGTTTTTTTGTGGAATACCGCAGCCCGTATCTTTCACTTTTATAAGCACCCAGTGACCTGCTGGCATTTCTTCGGCAACAAGTTGTTGTGGAGCGCGGTTAGTGAAATTATCTGTTTCGATGATCAGAGTCCCGCCACTCGCGCCTTTCTCATTCATAGCATCACGGGCATTCACAGCAAGGTTGATCAGAACTTGCTCCATCTGCCCTTCATCCACCTTAATAAGACCCAGCTCACGTCCGTGCACCATATCCAACTCAATATTCGCACCAAGAAGCCTTCGAAGAAGGTGCGATAATTCGGTTAGAATGTCACTGACGTCATGGATACGCGGACGTAAAGTTTGCTGACGGGAGAACGCAAGGAGCTGTCGCACGAGATTTGCAGCGCGGTTTGAGTTTTGTTTAATCTGCATAATATCGCCAAATGATGGGTCACCCGGCTTATGACGTAAAAGCAGTAGATCACAGAAGCCAATAATCGCAGTGAGCAAGTTGTTAAAGTCATGGGCTACACCACCTGCAAGCTGACCAATAGCTTGCATTTTTTGTCCTTGCGCAAACTGCGCCTCTAGTGCTTTCTTTTCGGATAAGTCGATAAAGTGCAAAACAATATTACCGCCCTCTTTGAACTTACGCGCATACATCTGCGTATCAATTGGACGTTCAGCATCAGAGCCTTTAAGAAGTGTAATTTCAAGCGGAGCGATCAGCTGCCCCCCCATTTCAATCTTATCCATTGCGCTAATTACTTTATGTCGATCCTCGGCGCTGATTAAGCTTTCAAATCCTTTTCCTTCGAGGTCTTCAACCTCCATTTCCAGCATAGCTGCAAAGGCGGCATTACAGTCCGCTAGCTTCACATCATCATCAACCTGCGCAATACCAAGGGGCGCTTCGTCAAAGAAGCGCTGGAAACGGTCTTCCGAAGCTTGGAGTGCTTTACGCATCTCTTTTTCAGATGTGAGGTCATGTACAACAGCCCGCGTACGCACACGGCCAGAAGAATCACTAACAATTACCTGATTAATTGAAGCAAGAAATGTTTTACCAGCTGCGCCTTTCATACGAATTTCAGCGATCTGGCGAGGACGCCCACTTTCAATGATGTCATAGGGCTGAGCATCTTGAGGCGGCTCCATGAGGTAAGTATGTAAGCGGCCATGTTCAAGAAGGACGCTAAGATCCTCACCAAGCCAGCGCGCGAACGTCGCATTCGCAAATACAAAAGCGCCTTTTTCATCAACGGAAAAGAAGCCAACAGGCGCGTTATCAGTGAAATCTATTAGCTTTTCGCGTTCATCTCGAATCGCGTGATCGGCTGTATGACGGTCTGTTACGTCATCGATACGCCAATGCACATACCCTGGCATAGAAGAGACAGGCTGCGCAGTCACTAAGAGCCAACGTTCCTGGTCTTCGAATGATGAAAATAATTCTATTGAGTCAGTTAGCCCCCTTTGCGCCTGTTCTGCGAGCAACCTGAAATGCGCTTGCCCTTCTTCATTCCCTTCAAAAAGGCGAAGAATTGCATTAAAGCCAGGCGCGCCTACACCGCGGCATAGCGCATCAAATTTTTGATTTGTATAGAGTGTCTTCCCTTCATGATCCGTAATCAAGCGACCACCGCGTGAACCTTCCATGACTTGTTTAATAAGGTCTAGTTCACGGCTTTTTTCTTTGTTTTTTCTATGTGATCGATACGATAGCAAAAGAACGCATGCAGCAAGTGCCGTAAAGAGAGAGGTCGCTATTTTCATGAAATCGCTCATGCTATCATCCGAATAGATCATAAAGATAAATAGAGCCAAAATCGCAATAACGGAGATAACATATAAGAACGCAAAAGAGCGCCGCTTTTTCAAGCCATGCTCTTCGGGCTGCGCTATTTTATGATGGCGCGAGATAAATTCACTATGGTCTAATTTCATGGGTAGAGCATGCCATATATTAGACAGCAAAAACAATTCTGTAGAATAATTTAGCCACAGGCCATTAATTTAAGATTATCTAATACGCTCGCCGCGCTGTTTGAATACGAATGAGATAACCTCTGCAACAGCTTGGTATTGTTCGGCGGGAATTGTTTGATCAATATCAACAACATCATAAAGTGAGCGCGCAAGTGGTACATTTTCATATATAATAACATCATGCTCTTTCGCTACCTCACGAATACGCAGCGCGATTTCATCTATACCTTTTGCTACGCACATAGGAGCCTCCATTGTTTGAGGATCATATTTAAGTGCAATTGAAAAGTGCGTTGGGTTGGTAATGACAACATCCGCATCCGGAACATTTTGCATCATACGTTGCTGTGATTTTTGCTGCCTTAATTGACGTAGACGCGCACGAACATGTGGGTCCCCTTCTGTTTGCTTAAACTCGTCTTTGATCTCTTGACGGCTCATGCGCATTTTTTTGAGGTGTTCATAACGTTGATAAACCAAGTCAGCGACGGCGATAATCACAAGTACTATGAGAATACCGATCATCAAGCGCACTATAAGCCCTTGTAATTCATCCATAACCATCATCATGGGCATTTCGATTAAATGCTCTAACTTATCGAAATATGGATAGAGTATGACAACACCGACAACACTGACCACTGCGATTTTAAAGATACCTTTTGCGAACTCCATAAAAGAGCGCATGGAAAACAAGCGAGAGAAGCCTTTTATAATGGAAATTTTTTCAAGCTTTGGCTGAATTGCTTCGGGAGCAAATAAAGGGCCAATTTGAAGAAAGGGCCCTGCTATAGCCGTGGCAATTAAAGCCAAAAAAGGAAGGAAAAGGATTTTAACAACTTCGAAGGTGCCGTATCCCAAGGCAATAGTAAGCCCACCTGTACCTGTGGGCATTGCATGTGCGTTAGCGACATATTGCTCGAGAAGATCATAGACTTGTTTAAAAAAACTGTACCCCATACCAGATATAAGCAGTGTTCCGGTCAAAAGAATAAGCCAATTATTCACTTCACGCGAAAGTGGCACCTGTCCTTTCTTACGAGATTCCTCAATTCGTTTCTGGGTGGGGTCTTCGGTTTTTTGTGAGTCGTCTTCATTTTCCGACATAGTTATTTCTCTTTTCTAAGCCCTTTTATTCTATCACCTCAAAGGCTTTATGCGCCAATCGTCCTAAGGAAGAAAATCATCGCAGCTTCAAACTGTTCGAGCCAATAAAGCATCGCGGCGCCAAGGATAAGCATAAGCGCAACGATTGAAATTAAAATTTGAAGCGGTAGAACAATCATAAAGACCTGAATTTGCGGCATCAAACGTGACAGCACACCCATCCCAGCATACAAAACCGTTGTCAGCACAATAAAGGGAGCAGCGAACTGAGCACCTATGGCGAAGCTTCTAGACACAGCAAGCGAAAACATTTCTGTCATGGATTCAATATTGGGAATTGTCCCAAGCGGAAAGAGTTGATAACTCCCTACTACGCCCATTATTAGCAGATGATGCATATTTGTTATGAGTAAAAGCGTGACGCCACTGACGGTAAGGAATGCACCGATCAATGAACCTTGCGATGCCAATGAGGGGTTGAAGAGCTGAGCATTACCAAGACCAGACATCGTTGAAATAATCATACCGGCCGTATCCAAAGCGACCATAAAAACCCGCGCCATCGTTCCAAAGAACAAACCAATGATAAACTCCATGACGAGAAGTGTCATGAGCGCAAAAGTCTGCGGCAAT
>Ga0208837_1000045_pt1 | contig 21985 bp, 23 predicted proteins | sample DeeseametaMP0327_FD_184214 | JGI IMG/M metagenome (GOLD analysis project Ga0208837, IMG submission 184214) | Marine microbial communities from the Deep Atlantic Ocean - MP0327 (SPAdes) | ecosystem: Environmental > Aquatic > Marine > Oceanic | place: East of Recife, Brazil, South Atlantic Ocean...
TTTATAGAGCTCAAGCAGGGTTTGAATGGCCTTTTCTGTTTGTCCTTCTTTTTCAAGTAAATCAGCGGCAAGTTGTTGCGCTTCTCTATGTTCCTCTATGCCTTCTTGCTTGGTAATTGATTGATAGGCCTTGATGGCTTCGGCTTCATGATTATTTCGACCAACAATATTGGCGAGTAAGAATTTCGCATTTGTATGATTTTCATTAAGATAGATGGTCATATTTGCAAAGACGCGTGCGCTTTCGTCATTCAGCTCATGTGTTAAAAGCCGCGCCATGTCATATAGAGCTTCGGCTATACCGTCCTCTGGGCTTTTAATTTTTTCGAAAAGCTTAGCATCATCACCTTTTTTAATAATTGCGATTTTTTCTTTTATTTCTTTGCTGTTTTCTATTTCCTGAAGCTCTTCGTACAGTTTTAGTGCTTTGTCTATATTCCCAATATGCGCAAAAATATCGGCGATGCGCTGGGTTTCTATATAGCTTAGGTTTGGCGCACTCATTGCTTTTTCTAAAAGAATCTCAATTTGGTCATGCCGTTCTAGATAATCTGAGATCATAATCGCATGATAGATATGGTTTGATGTTCTATTGAGTTCAGATACATCATATTGACCTAATGCGGCGCTGGACCAGCTATAAAGAAGAGGCATTACAAATGCTGAGATACTACCTTCTGGCATATTTCTAATGTTCTCTACTGCAAGGTCATATTTCTTTTCTTTAAAATTCTTGATAGCTATAAAAAGTGTGGCGAGTGCACTGTTTTCATTATTTGCAGCTTGTTCTGATAGTTCATTTAAATGCTGAGCCAATTTAAATGCGGTTTCATAATCGCCCGCGCCCATTGAGAGTACCATGGCTCTTTTCATCAAAACGGTATTTTCTGTACCTGTTTTCTTTAAAATTTTTGATAGATTTTCTCCGGCGGTATGCCAGTCATGGTTTCTTTGCGCGAAACGACCAGTTAAGTAATTTCCAGATACTGTATCGTAGCTGTAGCTATGTTTACGAACAATGCGCCTTAGCTCTTCTTCGCTTAGGCCGCGTGATTTATTGAGCTCTGAAAAGTTGCTATCGCCAATAGGTAGCTGTACAGAAACTGGATCTTGGTTTTTTTCATATAGATGCACAATGCCCAGCCCAGCACCTATTCCCAAACCCGCAGATAGAGAGAGAAGAAGCGCGTTTTTAATAAATGAGCTATTGTTTTTTTGTTCGTCCAAGATTTTGTCCTCTATATAGCTTACATGTTTGGATAGTTCGGCCCATCGCTGCCTTGCGGTACTACCCAGTTAATGTTTTGTGACGGGTCTTTGATGTCACAAGTTTTACAATGTACACAATTTTGCGAATTAATCTGTAATTTATATTCTTCCGCATCATCCTTAATAATTTCATAAACACCGGCTGGGCAGTAACGCTGCGCGGGTTCGTCATATTCTTTTAGGTTGACCTGAACTGGGATAGACGGGTCTATAAGTTGAAGGTGTACGGGCTGATCTTCAGCATGGTTAGTATTTGAAAATGATACATTTGTTAGACGGTCAAATGTAAGAATGCCGTCCGGTTTTGGGTATTCAATAGGTTCATAATCGGATGCTTTACCAAGTTGTTCATGGTCGGCATGATTTTTAAGTGTCCATGGTGCTAGTCCTGCGGTAATTGTTTCAAATGCGGCGTTGATTAAGCCATGAAGTAGTCCTTTGTGGAAGCCCGGGCGAATGTTTCGAACTTTTTTAAGTTCGCTCCAGACCCATGATTTTTCCATGTCACTTTGATAGGATGTACACTCAGTCCCAAATTCTTCATTTGTGCTTAGGTGCGCGACTATGCTCTCTGCGGCAACCATTCCTGATTTCATTGCTGTATGATTACCTTTGATTTTAGGCGTGTTTAAAAATCCGGCTGTATCGCCAATGAGCACACCGCCGGGAAAGGTCAGTTTAGGGATAGATTGAAATCCTCCTTCCACTAGTGCACGCGCACCGTAAGCGATACGGCGACCACCTTCGAATAGATCCTTAATTTCAGGGTGTGTTTTATAACGCTGCATTTCTTGATATGGCGATAGATACGGATTTTTATAATCAAGCCCTACAACAAACCCTACAGATACGAGGTTATCTTCGAGGTGATAAAGCCAAGAGCCACCATATGTTTCTTTATCCATTGGCCATCCAATTGTATGTAGGATTTTACCAGCATCATGTTTTTCAGGATTAATTTCCCAGAGCTCTTTAATACCGATGCCGTATGTTTGCGGATCACTGTTTTCTCTGAGGTTATATTTATTAATAAGCGTTTTGGTTAGAGACCCATGGCACCCTTCTGCAAAAACAACTTGGCGGGCATGTAATTCCATGCCTGGCTCGAATGCTTCTGTTTGATTACCGTCTTTATCAATGCCCATATCACCTGTTGCTACACCGATAACATTATCGTTTTCATCATAGAGTACTTCTGCTGCTGCAAAGCCAGGGAAGATTTCTACGCCAAGCTCTTCTGCTTGTTCGGCTAACCAACGGGTCAGATTCCCTAAAGAAATGATATAGTTTCCTTTATTGTGCATTTGAGGCGGTGTTGGAAACCAAAAAGAGCCTGTTTTTGTTAAAAAGCGGAATATATCCTTTTTGGCTTTGGTGATTAGAGGCGCGCCTTTTTCTTTCCAGTCAGGAATAAGTTCGTTTAATGCACGTGGCTCGAAGACTGCGCCAGATAAAATATGCGCACCGACCTCTGATCCTTTTTCTAAAATACAGACATTTAAATCTTGGTTCAGTTGTTTTAATTTAATAGCGCATGCAAGACCAGATGGTCCTGCGCCTATGATGACGACATCATACTCCATATTTTCACGATCAGGACGAACGGAGTTTGGCATATTCTATTACCCCTTATTAAGCTTGATTAACGTCTGATAATGTTAACAAAATCGTAGACTAAAGGCTATACACAATCATATGGGACGCAGTGCTTTGATATTCAAGATTGATTTTCTATCTTGTGGATTTTTTTTAAGAGGTGTAGTGTGTAATCCGATGTTCGAGCTTTACGGACCCCGCGCATGAAAGTATTAAAAGGTTTCGCGGACTGTAATAGCTAAATTTTTGATTTTTTTTAAGCGCGCCACGCGCTGAATCCCTCCTTTTACGGACATCACGGGGGGTGTGCTGGCGGCTGTCTTTGTGCGCGCGCGAATTTTGGAGATATATAAATGACTAAGAAGATGATCATTGATGCAACGCATGAGGAAGAAACACGTGTTGCAGTCGTTGAAGATGGCCGTTTGGCCGAATTTGAATATGAAAGTTCCTTTCGTAAGCCTTTAAAAGGTAATATTTTTCTAGCAAAAGTAACACGTGTTGAGCCGTCATTGCAGGCGGCTTTCGTTAATTATGGCGGTAATCGCCATGGTTTCTTACCTTTTTCTGAAATTCACCCTGATTATTTCCGTATTCCTATTTCTGATCGTGAGGCTTTAATTGCTGAACAGGAAGAAGCGCTTCGCCTTATGGAGGAGCAAGATGAGGAAGAGGAAGCAAATGCAGAGCAAGCAGATGTTACTGAAGATTCAGATGAAGGTGAAGACGATGTTGTAGAAGAGCTTGGCGGTGAAGCTACTGAGCTTGATCAAGAAGGCGATGCAAATGCTGATGAAGAAGCTTCTGATGAAATTGCAAGTGAGGAAGCCGAAGACGAAAATGATAAAAATGGCAATGTCATAGCCAATGAAGACGAAAATGACGTTGATGGCAATCAAGCTGAAGGTGAAGAAGCTTCGGATGATGAGAATGATGGTAATCGCCGAAGAGGCCGTGGCCGCGGGCGCGGGCGTGGTGGTCGTGGTGGAAGAGGCCGTGGCCGCAATGCGCAGCACCGCTCAAAGCGTGTTGAGACATTTGGCGGCGATGAAATGGATGAAGAGCAGCGTTTTCGTTTTAATCTTCGTCGTAAGTATAAAATTCAGGAAGTGATCAAGCGCGGGCAAATTATGCTTGTACAAGTTGCTAAAGAAGAGCGCGGTAACAAAGGCGCAGCGGTTAGCAGTTATTTGTCGCTTCCGGGTCGCTATTGCGTTTTGATGCCAAATAGCCCGCGTGCTGGTGGTGTTTCGCGTAAGATCTCGAATTACAAAGATCGCGCCAAGATGCGTGACCTACTTAAAGATCTAGAAGTGCCTAAGGGTATGTCTGTTATTTTACGTACTGCGGGTGTAACGCGCACGAAAACAGAAGTTAAGCGTGATTTGGATTATCTAATGCGCCTTTGGAACAATATTCGTGAGCTAACACTAGAGTCTTCTGCGCCCGCAATGGTTTATGAAGAGGCCGATCTTGTAAAGCGCGCTGTGCGTGATCTTTATACACGTGATATTGATACGATCGAAGTTGCCGGTACTAATGGTTACAAGACAGCTAAAGACTTTATGAAGATGATGATTCCATCACACGCCAAGCGTGTTGTGGAATATAAGAAGGATAGTCCTACACTCTTCCATAAACACCGCGTAGAAGAGCAAATTGCTGATATTGGCGAAACAACGGTAACGCTAAAATCTGGCGGTTATTTGATTATTAACCCGACAGAGGCGCTTGTTTCTATTGATGTGAACTCAGGGCGTGCAACAAAAGAACGCCATATTGAAGAGACGGCTCTGAAAACGAACCTAGAAGCCGCAGAAGAAGTAGCACGTCAGTTGCGCTTGCGTGACTTGGGCGGCTTAGTGGTTATTGACTTTATTGATATGGAAGATCGCCGTAATAACTCTAAAGTTGAGCGCAAAATGCGTGATGCTTTGTCTGGTGATAAAGCGCGTATTCAGATGGGACGCATTTCATCTTTTGGTTTGATGGAAATGTCACGTCAGCGCATGAGTGCATCTCTTGGTGAAACACAGTTTGAAACATGTCCGCATTGTGAAGGGTCAGGCCGTATTCGTACAGCGGACGCTGCTTCTATTCTTGTTCTGCGTGATATTGAAGCAGAAGGGCAAAAAGGCCGTGCTGCTGAAGTTATGGTCCATGTTTCTGCGAATGTTGCCATTTATATTCTTAATAATAAACGTCAAAATCTGGCAGATTTAGAAGCGCGTTATGATATTCAGATCGTCATCCGCGTTGATGATAGCCTTGGTGCTTCTGGTTGCCGCGTTGAAGTGAGCAAGCCAAAACAAAAAGACGGTAAATCACCGAAAGAAGAGAGTGAAGACACACAAAATACTTCTGAGGAAGATAATCAAGAAGATGGTAAAGGCCGCCGCCGCAGAGGCCGCAGAGGTGGCCGCCGCCGCGGTAAAAACCGTGAGGACCAAGATGCAAAAAACCAGGAAGATGGTGCAGAATCTGATGAAAATCAGAATGAAGCCCCTAAGGTTGAGGCAGTGGAATCTCAGGAAGAAAATAACGATGATAAGCCTAAGAAAAGGGGCCGCCGCGCTGCAGCTAAGAAAAATGATTCTGATAATGTAAGTGTTGAAGCTCCGGCTGAGCAAGCGGAGGCTGCGAAAGAAGAAGAAAAGCCTAAGCGTGGCCGTAAGAAAGCAGTGAAAAAAGAAGACGCAGGTGACGCTGTAGACGCCCCTAAGGAAGCAGAAGCTGCGAAAGAAGAAGAAAAGCCTAAGCGTGGCCGTAAAAAAGCAGTGAAAAAAGAAGACGCAGGTGACGCTGTAGATGCACCTAAGGAAGCAGAAGCTGCGAAGGAAGAAGAAAAGCCTAAGCGTGGCCGTAAAAAAGCAGTGAAGAAGAAGGCGGAGGTTTCAAATGATGATAAGCCCGCTGCTGAAAAGCCTGAAGCTCCGAAGGAGTATGAGACTGTTAATGAGGCTCCAAAAGATAAGAAAAAGGGCTGGTGGAATAGGCTTGTTGATTAAGTTTTGAGCAAAATTAGATTATTTAAGCGGCCTCTATGAGGCCGTTTTTTATAGCATTTAGCGAGCAATTAGCGTCTGATAAAAGATATAATTATTAGTGGTATCAAGAACACAACCAAGATTGTAACCATTAACACCGCTCGCTTGATTTGCTGCACTACCGCCGAGTTTTATAAGGGGTGAAAAGTTGCCTGTATATTTAACAAGAGATGTGTTTATTCCACTTTGAAGGTCGCTAGGCGCTGTTGAAATACCAAGTTTTTTATTGAGCTGTAGGCATAAATCTTTGCTCAAATTCATCATTAAAAGCAGGTCAGGCCCTGCATCGCGCCCTACTCCGTCTAGCTCGACACTGCCGGTGAAAAACATATCTGCATTTTTCATGCTGGCAGGTGTGAGGCGCGTTAGGTTTTGCCAAACTTGGCCAGCGCCATTTGGTTGAAAGATGTGACAGCTTTTATCTGCCGGGCTATTTGTATTGATGTATTCTGCTTCGCGTGGGTTTTCAAAACTAATTTCATTTTCGGAACATCCGCCTAAAATTTTCAGATTACTAACGGCCGCTTCTAATCCTTTTGTGTAGCGCATTATTTGTGACAGTTTTACGCTGTTATGTTCATAGCTTCCTGTGCTTTCTACGCTAGATCCACCGCGAGAAAGTACCATTGTTATTGCGCCTAAGAGTGCGACACCAATCATTATGAACCACAAGACATTACCGCGTTCATTACCATGATTGTTGCAATATTTTTGTGCAGATTTTGTGCCCATGGACGCTTTGATCATGGTTTTAACCTTTGAATCCAGTTGCAATAAGGTATTGCTCTGAGCTTTCTTTTCTGCTGGCTGGCGGCTTGATATGACGAATTTTGTCGAAGTCTTTATTCATTTGCGCCAGCAAAGTATTTTGCGCTCCGCCTTGGAAGACTTTGGCAATAAATATGCCGTTTGGCTTTAGAACTTCTGTAGAGAAATAATATGCGGCTTCAACGACAGCCATAATTCGTAAGTGATCTGTTTGTTTATGGCCCGTTGTGTTTGGAGCCATATCAGACATGACGATATCTGCAAGTCCATCATCGCTGTAAGCGCTCAATAGTTTTTTAAGTTTTTCGGGCGCTTCATCATCCATGAAATCCATTTGAATGAAATCGACATTGTCCAGTTCATCCATTTCTAAAAGATCAATAGCGGCAATGCGCGCACCATATTTTGCTGCAACTTGGCACCAGCCTCCGGGTGCTGCACCTAAATCTACGACGATTTGATCAGGTTTTAGGAAGTCCAGCTTTTCGTTCATTTCAACTAATTTGAAAGCTGCGCGTCCGCGGTAACCTTCTTTCTTTGCTTTTTCAACATAAGGATCATTCAGCTGGCGTTGTAACCAGCGCGTTGAAGCAGATTTACGGCCTTTGGCGGTTCTAACCTTTGTTTTTGCTTTATTTCGGCTCATTTTCAGTCTTCTTTTTTAATAATTTTCTAATTCTTGGCTCTATTCTACAACATCATGATTAACATAGATGTAATCATGGCCATAAAAAAAACAGAGATTGAAAAAGCCATGAATACAATATTCATCGCGTTTTTCGTAAAAAGTGAGATACAGACATATAGGAAATAAAAGGCATTGTAAGTTGCTATGGCCCGCATTTGTACTGAGGCATCGAAAAAAGAGGTGAAACCTTTATCAAAGCCGGTAGATTCCATGAGCTCAATTTGTAAACGCATCATGAGTGCGCAAGACACGAAAAGGGCCGCAACCATGATTCTACGGTGTTTAGGCACCACAAACATCATCACCGGAAACCAAATTAAATCGATATATTGTAAAATTACATGCATCTTTTGTTTTATTGCTGCTTTTAAATTCTATATCTTTATAGCCTGAGGATTAAAAAGAAGAAAGACAGATGATGCCCTTAAAAGGCTATATAGCTTCTATGAGACGCTTAATGTGTCTTTTGTTAATTATGGTTTTGAGTTTTTCGCATGTTGCGACGCCCTCTTATGCGCAAAGTTCCAGTGCTCCCGTTTTAATTCGTGACACAGAAATTGAAGAAGTTTTTAAGGAATGGGCAGAGCCGCTTTTAAAAGAGGCTAAAATTCCTAAGGACAGCGTCAATATTATTTTAGTTCAAAGTAATGAAATCAATGCTTTTGTTGCAGGTGGTGCAAATATTTTCTTTTATACCGGTTTGATTAAGAAAACCGATGGTCCAGAAGAGATTCTGGGTGTTTTAGCCCATGAAATTGGCCATATTGCTGGCGGGCATTTGATCAAGACCCGTGATGCTATGGAGCGCGCTTCATATGAAAGTATTGTCGGTATGGTTTTGGGTATCGGTGCGGCAATTGCAAGCGGTCAGGGCGGCGCAGCGAGTGCTATTATTCAGGGTACACAGCAAACGGCGCTTAGGCGTTTTCTAGCCCATAGCCGCATTAATGAATCTAGCGCGGACCAAGCGGCTTTTTCTTATCTTAAGGGTGCAGGCATTACACCGCGCGGATTATCTAGTTTTTTTGATAAGCTTAAATCACAGGAGCTTTTACCGTCTACGCAGCAAAGTGAATATATGCGTACACACCCTATTACGCGTAACCGTGTTGAGGCGGTGGATGTTCTTATAGCTAAGGAGCCTGAGCTTAGGGATAAGCCTTTGCCGCAGGCTTGGGTTCGTGATCACGCGAGGATGAAAGCGAAATTAATTGGTTTTATTAACCCTGGACAGGTTGCGTGGAATTATGATGACCTTGATACATCAGTTCCGGCGCGGTATGCGCGCTCTATAGCGGCTTATAAACATAATGATATTGATAAGGCTATAGATCTTTTAAATGGCTTGATCGAGCAAGAGCCAAATAACCCGTATTTTTATGAGCTTAAAGGGCAGATATTGCTCGAGTTTAGCCGTGTTAAAGAATCGCTTGCTCCTTATAAGCGCGCTATTGAGTTAAAGCCGGATGCTGCGCTTATTCGTATGGCTTATGCGCATGCGTTGATTGAAAGCGGTGCAGATCAAGCGCGTTACAAGGAGGCGGCCGAGCATTTGGAATTTGCTCTGACTAAGGAGCGTTATTCTTCGCGTGTTCATCGTTTACTTGCCACGGCTTATGGGCGTTTAGGGCAAGAAAATTTAGCTAAATTACATCTTGCTGAAGAGGCAGTTTTAACGCGCCGTCTACCTTATGCTCGGGCGCAAGCTGCAAGTGTATTAGAAAAAGCACCGCAAGGAAGTCGTGAGTGGATTAAAGCCAAAGATGTATTGGTTCATATAGAGAACTTAATGCAGGCTCAAGCCAGCAGAGGTTAAGTGAATATTCATGATTTTCGTTTTAGAGTAACTTTTAGGCTATATTCAACGAATACATATTCATGTACATTAAGTGCGGATAGAGATTTTTAAATTGGGAAACCAAATCATAAAGGAGAAACTATGATTAATTTCGGGAAGAAAATGATGTTAACGGCTAGTGTTGTTGCATTGAGCGCAGTAAGCGTAAACAGCGCGCAGGCACAAGACTTAAGTTTTAAAAACAAAGATGAATTTAATGAAGCTGTGAAGAGCTTTATTCTCGAAAATCCAGAAGTTCTTTTTGAGTCCATTGATCGTTTTCGTGAGAAAGAGCAAGAAAATGCGCAAAAATCTGCGCGTGAAAAAATTAGTGAGCATGCTGAGTATTTGACACGTCCTGATGCTCCTTCATTTGGTAATCCAGATGGCGATATCACAATTGTGGAGTTCTTTGATTATAATTGCGGATATTGTAAGCGTGCCTTGCCGGATATTCAGGCAATTTTGGATACAGACCCAAATGTACGTGTTGTATTTAAAGACATGGCTATTTTAGGGCCAAGCTCGCGTACTGCTGCTTTGTATGCTCTCGCATCTAAGAAGCAAGATAAGTATTTTGAATATCATGTTGAGCTGATGAAGCACCGTGGCTCGAAAAGTGAAGAAGAGCTTATTAAGATTGGTGAAAAGCTAGGTCTTGATACAGGCAAATTAAAAGCGGATGCGACGTCGAAGGAAATTTCTGAGCAGCTAGAGAAAGATTCACGCATTGCTAGTGAAGTGGGTGTGCAAGGTACGCCTGCATTTATCATTGGTTCACAGTTCATCCCTGGTTATGTCGGTGAAGAAGGCCTTAAACAAGCGATCGAAGAAGAGCGCGCAAAACTTAAGAATGAGGGTTAAACTCCCTGTTTTTTGTGGTAGTGTGGATCTATGATTTACCGCCTGCTTATTACTATTGTTGCTCTTGCTAGTCTTTATTTTATTTATGATATAGCAAGGGCATATTCTTTAAGAAATAACCTTTATAACGCTGGGCCAGGCTTTTACATTGGCGCTGATGATCCGGATGTTACCATCGTAAAATTCTTTGATTATAGCTGTGCAGGTTGCCGTTCTTCGCATCCGGTGTTCATGGACTATTTTAAATCTTTACCTGAAGATGGGCCAAAGGTTCGTTATATTCCACGTCCTGTTTATTCTACTAATAATTCTGGCATTCTTGCTGGCCGTATGGCTTACGCAGCATCTATGCAAGGCAAATTTATTGAGGCGCATGAGTGGCTCATGCGAAACCCCTTGCCAATTGATGAGAGTGCGGCTGTGCAGATGGCGCGTGAGTTGGCTCTTGATTATAATAAGCTAAGAGTGGATATGGATAATCCGAATGTTGAGATGCTTTTAAAAACTAATGGTGATGTGAATTTAAGAATTGGCTCGGCTTCTGTTCCAACTTTCTATGTTGAGGGCCTTACATGGGTGGTTGGGCCTAGGACTGTTAGTGTTCAAGATTTTGAAAATATTGTAAATGAGGCGATGCAATGAGAAATCTATTATTTTTAACGCTTTGCTCTTTTGTTTTTATGGTGCCGCAATATGCACAGGCTATTTCTCCCTTAGCTGTTTTGGCTGATGAAGATGATGGTGATGGCGATCAAAAGGCAGATGCCTACAGTATTGCGGATGCATATGCTTATGCCACGACATCTGTACAAACAAATGGTGCTGTATTTTTTGAGCTTTCAAATATAAATGCTCAGGATGATCGTATTGTTTCTGCGCATGCTGATGTCAGTGAAAAAGTAGAGCTTCACACACATGAAATGGATGGCGGCATCATGATGATGCGAGAAGTCGAGGCTTATGAGCTGCCTGCTGGTCAAGGGCTAAGCTTGGAGCCGATGGGCTATCATATTATGCTTATTGGATTAAAGGCCCCTCTCAAGGCGGGAGAGAGCTTTCCTTTGACGCTTGGTTTTGAAAAACATCAATCTATTACGTTTAAAGTACAGATTAAAAACCCTGGGGATGTTCATTAATGAAGCGGGTTTTGATCCTTAATGGTCCTAATTTAAATATGCTTGGGTTAAGAGAGCCAGACATATATGGAGAGCATACTCTTGATGATGTTAAAGGCTGGTGCATTGAGCGCGGTCAGCAGCTTGGCTTTGATATTGATTTTCGTCAGTCTAATCATGAAGGTGAGCTTGTGACATGGATTCAAGAGGCGCGAGGAACAATTGATGGGCTGCTTATTAATGCCGCGGCCTATACGCATACATCGGTTGCGATCCATGATGCACTTAAATTACTCGATATCCCCATTATTGAAGTACATATTTCTGATCCTAAAAAACGGGAAGAATTTCGTCATATCTCTTATATAGAGCCAGTTGCAAGCGAAGTTGTCGCTGGTGAAGGCCCTAAAGGATATCTTCTAGCTCTTGAAAAGCTCGGCGAACTTTAGTAAGCAGTTCTGATATATTAAATAAGAGATGATTATTCGATGAAAATTGATTCAGATGCAATTAAAGAACTAGCAACTTTGCTAGATGATACTGGCCTAAACGAAATTGAGGTAGCTGATGGTGATCAGTCGATCCGTGTAAGCAAAGGTGCAGCTAATGTTGTAGCGGCGCCAGCGGTCGTGCCGATTGCTATGGCTTCTGACCCTGCTATTCCACAGCAGGCAAGTGTGAGCACAGATTTAGTCGCGCATAGCCATCCTGGTGCGGTAAAGTCGCCAATGGTTGGTACGGCTTATCTACAGCCTGAACCTGGTGCACCTTCTTTTGTTAAAAAAGGTGATAGCGTTAATGCTGGTGATACACTTGTGATTATTGAGGCAATGAAGGTTATGAACCCTATCAAAGCTGAAAAATCAGGAACAGTTACTCAAGTTCTTATCGAAGATGCACAGCCAGTTGAATTTGGTGATGTGCTATTGGTTATTGAGTAAATATTAAGAGCCATAAAGGGCCTAAAACATGTTCAAGAAAATTCTTATAGCTAATCGCGGTGAAATTGCTCTGCGTATTATTCGAGCCTGTAGAGAAATGGGTATTGAGACTGTCGCTGTGCACTCAACGGCTGACACGACTTCGATGGCTGTGCGCCTTGCAGATGAATCCGTGTGTATTGGTCCGCCGCAAGGTAAAGACAGCTATCTTAATATTCCTGCTATATTGAGTGCAGCTGCTTTAACGGGCGCAGATGCTATTCACCCAGGCTATGGTTTTTTGTCTGAAAATGCACAATTTGCGCGTATGGTTGAAGAGCATGGTTTTGCGTTTATTGGTCCAACGCCTGAGCATATCGAAAAGATGGGTGACAAGGTTACGGCTAAGCAGACTGTTAAGGAGCTTGGCTTGCCAGTTGTTCCGGGTTCTGATGGCGGTGTAAACACGGCTGAAGAAGGACATAAGATCGCCAGTGACATGGGCTTTCCTGTGATTATTAAAGCAGCCAGCGGCGGCGGCGGTAAGGGTATGCAGGTTGTGCGTGAAGAAGGTGAATTTGTTGAGAGTTTTACGCGTGCGCGTCAGGAAGCAAAAGCAAATTTCGGTGATGATACTGTTTATATTGAGAAATTTTTGGGCAATCCCCGTCACATCGAAATTCAGGTTTTTGGTGATACGCATGGGAATGCTATTCACCTTGGTGAACGTGACTGCTCTATTCAGCGTCGTCACCAGAAGTTAGTTGAAGAAGGGCCTTCGCCTGTTCTTTCTGCTAAGCTTCGTGATGAGATTGGTGAATTGGCGGCTGAAACAATTCGTCGTATGGGTTATCGCGGTGCAGGTACGATTGAATTTCTCTATGAAGATGAGAAATTTTACTTCATGGAAATGAATACACGTATTCAGGTTGAGCACCCTGTTACAGAAATGATTACAGGGATTGATTTAATTGCTGAACAGATCCGTATTGCTGCAGGCGAAGAGTTGAGCATCAAAACACCTCCACGTTTTCGTGGTCATGCGATTGAGATCCGTATTAATGCTGAGGATCCAGATACATTTATTCCATCACCGGGTAAGATTTCACAGTTCCATGCGCCGGGTGGTTTAGGTGTACGTTTCGATAGTGCTATTTATTCCGGTTATAGTATCCCGCCTTATTACGACTCTATGATTGGTAAGCTTATTGTACATGGCCGTAACCGTGAAGAATGTATTCGTCGTTTACGCCGTGCGATTAGGGAAACGATTGTTGATGGTGTGAAAACAACTTTGCCACTTCATGATTGGATTTTACAACAAGACGCTTTTGTAAGCGGTGATTATACAATTCATTGGCTTGAACAGGTTTTAGCTGAAAAACAAAAGGCTTAAGATTATGAAATTTGTCGCTTTATCAGGATCGCACCGTACAGATTCAGAGTCTTCGAAGGTGGCTCATTGGCTGATTGATCATTTAAAAGGTAAAGGCCATGAGGGAAGTGTCATTGACCTTGGGAAGGCAGATATTCCGTTATGGAGTACAGATGCATGGGATCAAGATTCTGAACTTTCTGCGTTCATGAAGCCTTTTCTAAAACAGGTTGATGAGGCCGATGCTTTGATTTTGGTTTCACCAGAATGGGCTGGCATGGTTCCGGGAGCATTAAAGAACTTTCTTTTATATGTTAGCGGGCATGTTGCTGCGTATAAGCCTACGCTTATTGTCGGTGTATCAAGTGGCCGCGGTGGTATATACCCTGTCAATGAACTACGCGTTAGTAGTTATAAGAACACGCGTCTTTCATTTATTCCTGATAATCTGATCGTTCAAGTCTGTGAAACGGTGATGAATGACCATGATATGGATGGTGCAAATGCTGATGATAAAGAGATTAAGAAGCGTTCAGCTCATGTTCTGAATGTACTTGTTGCCTATGCGAAAGCTCTTAAGCCTATGCGTGAAGAGAATGATCTTATCCATCCGGATTACCCTTTTGGCGTATAGCTGTATTTATTTAAGCCCTTAATTTCCTATTTCTTTTGCTTTGTAGCATAATGAAAGAATGCAAGTTGTTCTTACCAGTTCTTTATTGATTGAGGCCTATAGGCAGGGACTTTTCCCCATGGCCTATGATAGGTTGAGCCCTTTTATTCAATGGGTTTGCCCCGAAGAGCGCGGTCAGATTTCTATACCGGACATGCATATCCCGCGTTCATTAAAAAAAGATATTCGCAGAGGACTTCGTGAGCGCAGTTATGAGATCAAAATTGACCATGATTTTGCGTCTGTAATTGAAAACTGCGCTGAGGAGCGCTCTGAGCGGCCAGAAACTTGGATTAATCAGCAAATCATAGATGCGTTTATAAAACTGCATAAAAAGGGATACGCGCATAGTGTTGAGTATTACGAAGATGGCGTTTTGCTTGGCGGTCTTTATGGACTGTCTATTGGTGGTGCCTTTTTTGGAGAAAGCATGTATTCCAAAGTTTCCGGTGCGAGTAAAATTGCACTCGTTCATTTGGCTGCAAGGCTATGGCATGCAGGGTATAAAGTTTTAGATACGCAATTCGTGAATGATCACTTGGAACAGTTCGGTGTGTATGAATTATTACACGAAGAGTATATGGAGGTTTTAAAGCCTGTTTTGGATTTAAAATGCAATTTTAAGATTGATGATCTTAATGAAAAAGAATTGATCGAAGCATATTTTGAAATGCGGCATCAACGATCTTAGTTATTCGCGTCTTCGTTTGAAGGGGTAGCCTCTACTTCTTTTTGTGCGCTGCTTTGCTCAATTGGCTGTGCTGGGGCTTGGTCTTCGTTCATCTGACCTTCACCCTCACGGCTTTCATTTGCCTCGTCTTCGATGAGTTCATCTTTCTTTTGAATGCAATCTAGAACCCATACATCATAAATAGGATGATCCATGGATGAGAGGCCAGGAGAAGATGCAAACATCCAGCCACTGAAAACCCATTCTGACTTTTCTTCGCCTGTTTCTTTGTTTTTGTTTACTTCCCATACTTGAAGGAATGAAGCGGACTCAGGCTTTTCCATTTCAGGGGCCTTGCGGCAAGCGCGAACCTTGATATAGATCTCACCGAATTTTACAGTTGAGCCTACATCGGCTTCAAATGTCATTGTACGCGCTGTTGTTTTATCGAGAGAACGAAGCTTTACAATCGGAAAATCAATGGTTGGCTGTGCAATAGAAGGTGCAGTTGCTGTGCATACTAGCCCCGCAGACAGGATGGTTTTAACGAAAAGCTTATGAAAGTTTTTCACTCTAATGCAGTCCTATGTTTAAATTGCGTTTTCTTCATCTACTTCAGATGTCTCAGCTTCATCATCATCGCTTTGTGACATGCTAAAGATAAATTGTCCAAGAAGCTGTTCTAGGTTTTGCGGAGCCTGTGTGTATTCAATACTATCACCATTTTCAAGCATGTCTTCTTCTGCACCAGGTTCCAGAGCAAGATAGCGTCCACCAAGTAAGCTTTGGCTGCTGATAAGAGCTGCTGTGTCTATAGGGAGCTGATATTTTGGATCGATGCTAAGGCTTACGCGGGCAAGGTATGTATCTGCATCCAGTTTTACGGATTTAACTGTGCCAACTTTTACGCCGCTGATTTGTACATCGTCGCCAGCTGCTAGGCCGCCAATACCTGAAAAGAGTGCATCTATTTCATAGCCACCTTTTCCTGCTGATACATTTGCGGTTTTATAACCGAAGCTTAAAAATAAACCGGCAGTGATTAGAACAATGGCTCCTAATAGAGTTTCAAATACATTGCGCTTCATTTCAAATATCCCTTACTCAAAATCTCAATTACACATATTTATTCTGAAGGTGTCCAGGCTTCATAATCGCCTGTGGCTTTGTCACGCTTTCCGCCTTCAAGAATATGGCCTGGTGGACGATATGCCGCGTTTGTGCCTGTCATATTAGGTTGGTGTGGTTTTTGCCATTCACGACGGAAAGATTCGTTCTCTTCTGCCGGTACAGCATCTGTTTGGTGGTGAAGCCACCCATGCCATTCTGGTGGTACTTTACTGGCTTCAGGTGCACCTTTATAGATCACCCATCTGCGCTCACGCTTAGAACCAGCGCGTGGTTTAGAGCTGCGGTAATATTTATTGCCCATAGCATCTTCGCCAACAAGCTCAGATTTCTGTGTGCGTGTAAATAAATTAATATGTGCCGGCGATATTGCGCCTAAATAACTTAAAATTCCCATTGCTTACTCATATAAATCAATGTCTTTACAAATCTATAGTCTCCTTTAATATCACGAAAAAATGAAAAGGACACCCCCTATGAGCATTAAAACCAAAGTTGAAGCCCTCGGATATGAATTACCAGGTGCAGCAGCGCCAGCTGCAAATTATGTTCCCTATGTGATTAGCGGTTCGCAGATCTTTGTTGCTGGTCAAATTCCATTCCTTAATGGGGAAAAAATGCATATGGGGCGTTTGGGTGAAAATCTATCAATAGAGCAAGGTATTGAAGCGGCAAGAGCATGTGCGCTTAACATACTTGCGCAGGCGAATGAAGCTGTAGAAGGTGATTGGAGCCGAATCGTCAAGCTTGTTAAGCTGGGTGCTTTTGTGAATTGTACACCGGATTTTTATGATCATCCAAAGGTGGTTAACGGTGCATCTGATTTGATGGTCGAGGTTATGGGCGATGCTGGCAAGCATGCACGTTTTGCCGTTGGTGCACCAAGCTTGCCTCTCGGTGTTGCCGTTGAGATTGATGCTATTTTTGAAATTAAGTAATTAACGCTTATAGAGCGCGAGTGCTTTTTCTTTTTCAATCTGTTTGAAGACTACATCTTCGGAGTGTTTTTTTTGAAGGCCTGTTTCTTCATGTGTTGCGCCGTAATAAACTTCTAGAATGCCTACGCTTTCGATAAGTGCTATGCCGATTTTTGTTGGGTAGCTTGAACAATATAAAACATAGTTTGATAAATCGGATGTTTCGAGAAGCTCGGCAGCTTTTCGAATAGCCATGACTTCTGCATGAGCGATGGGATCAATGCGTGAGGCATGTCTGTTTTCGCCGCTTGCGATGACTTTTCCATTTTGATCGGCAATGATTGCGGCAAATGGGCCGCCTTTATTATTTTCTAAATTTGAACGGGCATGGTCAATTGTTTGCTGCATCAGTTCTTCAGGGCTGTATTTTGCTTTTACTTCTTGTACGCCTAATGGTGATGGGTTGATACCTAATCGTTTAATCAGTCGTTCAACTGTACTTAGAATACGATCTGGCGCTGCTGGTTTTTGTAAGACTTGGGCGACGCCTAAATGACTTGCTTGCTCAAGAAGGTCAACAGACTCATCACCAGTTACGAGGACAATCGGGATTTTTAAGCCGTTCGTTAAAAGGTGCTTGGCAAATTCTAGTCCACCCATTGGGCTCATATTCACATCGACAAGAGCGAGATGGACATGATTTTCATTGATAATATTGATGGCTTCGTCGCCGTCGCGCGCTTCTAGAGTTTTATATCCTTTTGCTTCTAAGACTGAGCTTATTAATTGCCGGGTTACGTCGTTATCTTCTGCAATGAGGACTGAGATGAAGGCGTGATTATTCATGAAATGATTTTATCAGAATTTCATTCATGATAGAAAGGAAAGATGAAAAATATAAAAAAACAATCTGGTAATGTCCTTTTTCTAATCCTGATTGGTGTTGCATTGTTTGCGTCTCTGACCTTTGTTGTAGGAAATATGCTGCGCTCTAGTGGTGCTGAGCAGATTAGTGAAGAGAAAGTAAAACTTTATGTAACTGACGTTTTAAATTACGGACGGCAAATGAAGCAGGTTGTTAGCGATATGCGTATCTCTAATAATTGTTCGGACACGGATATTAGTTTTACGAGAACCAGTGGTGATGCATATGAGCATTCACCGGCAGCCCCTGACATATGCAAAGCTTTTCACCCTTCTGGTGGTTCTATGGGGCTTTTTCGGGTTAAAGAAGATATCTTGGTAGATAGCACGAGCGTGACTAAATCTACAGGCTATGGTGATATTCATTTCTCTGGTGATGCGGATATAGATACGATTGGCACGGCCTGTTCAGACGGAAGTGATTCAGAATGCCGAGAGCTTTTACTACTTATCCCTTATTTAAAACAGCAGGTCTGTGACGAGATTAATACGCAGCTTAATATTAGCGGCTATGCTGCTAAGAATATAAATGAACATGATTATCTTGATGCAGATAAATTCAAAGGTTATTACGCCACGGATGGAAATGCCTCTATCGGTTTTGGCTCAAATGAATTAGACGGTAAGGCTGCGGGCTGTTTTAGTGAGCCAGATCATCCCTCTTATACATTTTATCAAGTGCTCATTGCGCGTTAAACGTTTTAACTTTTCTATTCTACTGTTTCGACATCATCACTAGAGCCATTAGGTCCCGGCAGAGCAGGCTTTGTTGTTTGGCCGATATTTTTATAGCTAAATGTTAGCTTGTCACCATCAAGGCCAATTATTACATGACCGCCTTTTTCTAGTTCACCGAAGAGTATTTCTTCAGCCAATGGACGTTTGAGTTTTTCTTGAATAACACGTGAAAGAGGGCGTGCACCCATTGCCGGGTCGTAACCTTCTTTTGCAAGAAATTCTCTAGCGCTTTCCGATAGCTCAATTTCAACATTGCGGTTTGCAAGCTGAGCTTCTAGCTGAATAACAAATTTATCTACGACTTTTTCAACTGTTTCAGGGCGAAGATTTTGGAAAGGAACGATTGCATCAAGACGATTTCTAAATTCTGGTGCAAAGGTTTTTGTGATGGCTTCGTTATCCGCGTAATTATCACCATCACCGCCAATCTCGCGGTTAAAGCCAACGGGTGTTTTTGCCAGATCCGATGCGCCAGCATTTGAAGTCATGATGAGGATGACATTGCGAAAATCAATTGTTTTGCCGTTATTATCTGTCAGCTTGCCGTAATCCATAACCTGCAGCAAAATGTTGAAGAGGTCGGGATGGGCTTTTTCAATTTCATCCAATAGCAGCACACAATGCGGGTTTTGATCAATTTTATCTGTCATTAAGCCGCCTTGCTCAAACCCAACATAGCCCGGCGGTGTACCAATTAAGCGGCTGACGGAATGGCGCTCCATATATTCACTCATATCAAAACGGATTAGCTCGATGCTCATTGTTTTCGCGAGTTGTTTGGCGACCTCGGTTTTACCGACCCCAGTTGGACCAGAAAAGAGATATGAGCCTATAGGTTTTTCATCGTCTCTTAAGCCTGCTCTGGCCATTTTGATAGAATCGACAAGCGTATCAATGGCTAAGTCTTGATCGTAAACCATTGTTTTTAGATCGCGCTCAAGATTAAGGAGTGCATCTTTATCGCTTTGTGTCATTGTTGCCGTAGGAATTTTGGCAATGGCTGAGACAACATTCTCAATATCGGCTTTGTCGATTAGTTTTTTGCGCTGGTCTTCGGGGACAAGCATTTGCGCTGCGCCGACTTCATCAATGATATCAATCGCTTTATCAGGGAGTTTGCGGTCACCCATATATTTATCAGAAAGAGTGACAGCGGCCTGGATTGCCTCGGGTGTATATTCAATATTGTGATGGGTTTCGTAGTACGGTTTTAGCCCCATGAGAATTTTAATAGCGTCTTCTACGCTTGGCTCTGCTACATCAATCTTTTGGAACCGACGAACGAGTGCGCGGTCTTTCTCAAAATGATTGCGGTATTCTTTATAGGTTGTTGAGCCTATGCATTTTAGAGAACCATTAGAAAGCGCTGGTTTCAGTAAGTTTGAGGCATCCATTGCGCCGCCGCTGGTCGCACCAGCGCCAATAATGGTGTGAATTTCATCAATGAACAGTACGGCGCCGTCAATTTCTTCTAATTCTCTGAGTACCATTTTAAGGCGTTCTTCAAAGTCGCCGCGGTAACGTGTCCCCGCAAGGAGTGCGCCCATATCGAGCGAATAAATTGTCGTATGGAGGAGAACATCGGGTACTTCTTCTTCGATGATTTTTTTTGCTAATCCTTCTGCAATGGCGGTTTTACCAACGCCAGGATCACCAACATATAGAGGGTTGTTTTTAGAACGGCGGCATAAGATTTGGATCGTACGATCGACTTCTTTGCTGCGTCCAATAAGGACATCAATTTTACCCTCTCGGGCTTTCTCATTTAGGTCAACACAATATGCTTCTAAGGCTTCGCCGGATTTTACTTCTTTGTCGAAATTCTCTTCTGTTCCCCTAGGACCTTTAGATTCGTCATTATGTGTAGGGACTTTTGCAATGCCGTGGCTGATATAGTTCACGGCATCGAAACGGGTCATGTCTTGTTCTTGTAGGAAATAAACCGCATGGCTTTCACGTTCAGAGAACATAGCCACAAGGACATTGGCAGCGGTTACTTCTTCGCGGCCACTTGACTGTACGTGTATGGCTGCGCGTTGAAGTACGCGTTGAAAAGCTGTTGTGGGTTTGGCTTCTTCCACTTCCATGTTCACAAGATAAGCGAGTTCATTTTGAATATATGTTGCCAGTTGATCACGCAGGTCTGGCAGGGATATGCCGCAAGAGCGAAGAACGGCCATTGCATCTTGATCTTCTGTCAGGGCAAACAGCAGGTGTTCAAGTGTTGCATATTCGTGGTGATGTTCACCTGCGATTGCTAGAGCCTTGTGAAGTGTTTGTTCTAAGTTTTTTGAAAGCATAATATTTAACTTAAGTCTGTTCTGAATAAAGACAAGTGAGCCAAGGCTCAAAGCCATCTCTAATCATAGCATAGAGCTTTAAGTTTCAAAAAGAGTTTTCCCCAGCATATGTGGCACGCCTAAGCGCTTTTTTCATCGAATAAATGCTGTATTTTATAGGTGAGCACACTTGTTATGGGTATGGCTACTATGGCGCCAGCGATCGCGGCGTATAGGATATAGTCCATTTGGTTTTGTTCTAAGCTAGGCGTTAAAAGGATAGCTAATACAAATACCCCCATTAATACGGTTGCGGTCATGATCCATACTGCAATAGATAATTTTCCCATATCTCACCTCTTTGTTTGCGTTACGTATATACTAACGCCTTAGGAGGTTCTTAAAATTGTCATTGGTCAAATTCAGAAATGCAGAAATATTTTAATCGCTGATTTCATCATAGATAGGGTCGGCATGTTCCCACATAATTTCATTACTGGTTAGAATTTCAGTAATGTCAGTCATTTCGATGTCTGCGGGGATATTAATTGTATAGTATGATGCGGTTGCCCCTTCGTAGCCGCATCCAATTTCTGTGATGTTTTCAAGAATTTGCTCGGCTATTCGCGTGTCCAGATCTTCTTCGGTAAAGATAAGGCGTAAAGTTTTGTTTCCGGATTTTTCGGTGACTTCCTTAAACTTTGCAAAGCCTTGTTCGTTCTGTTTTTCGGCCTTGAACTTATCATGCCAAGAAATGCCGTAAGCGTAAAAAGGTAGGTTATCAAGTTGATATAGATTATTTCCTAGATCAATTGCCCACATGGTTTCTATATTCGTTTTCCCATCTTCATCGGGAACATGAAATTCTATTTTGACGTGCTGGGGTTTTTGATCAGAATTTTGTTTGGATGCGTTATCCATTATTCACGTTCCATTGTGCATTGCAGCGGTTGTTCGTTTGCTCTGGCGAAATCCATGACCTGCGCTACTTTTGTTTCTGCAATTTCGCGTGTGAAGACACCGCATATCCCCACGCCGCGTCTGTGGACGTGGAGCATAATGTCTGTGGCTTCTTGTCTATTTTTTGAAAAGAATTTTTCGACGACATGCACAACGAATTCCATTGGCGTAAAATCATCGTTTAACAGCATCACTTTATACATGGATGGTTTTTGTG
>Ga0208837_1000046_pt1 | contig 21920 bp, 20 predicted proteins | sample DeeseametaMP0327_FD_184214 | JGI IMG/M metagenome (GOLD analysis project Ga0208837, IMG submission 184214) | Marine microbial communities from the Deep Atlantic Ocean - MP0327 (SPAdes) | ecosystem: Environmental > Aquatic > Marine > Oceanic | place: East of Recife, Brazil, South Atlantic Ocean...
TTTGCGAGTGTCACCTGACATTTCACCTTGGTCTTCGCTGAGTTTTTTATTGAGAATGCGGCTGAGCTCTTGCATAGGAGTTTGTAGCTCTTTTAGCGCTTTTTTGAGCTTTACGGCTTCTAAAAGAACGGGTTCATTGACTGGCTGTGCTTCGGTTTCTAGGGAGTAGGGGCCTTCTTTTCCGTTGGCTCTGGCATTCACCTGAATATAGATTTCGAAAATGAATTTTTCGGTCGGTCCCATGGGAGCGGAGTCCCTTATCCGCCGTGTCCAGCCGTCTAAAGGTAGGCATTCTGCTGCTAAGGTTATTTTTCTTAGCTGCTCTTCTGCGTCGCCCATGCCTTCTATTAAATCTTCTATTCTACGTTTTAAGCCACGTGAACGGCTTTGTCTTCTTCCGCCTTCTGCCCCCATAAGCCAGCGTCTAAAATCACGAGTTTCACGTGCGCTAAGATGGCTGGCATAGGCGCTGTCTGCTGCACTGAAGAGGTGATGACCTTCGTCAAAGACATATCTTGTTGGCATTGTTTCGCCGGGGGATGATAAAGCCGCGCTAATCATCACGAGCGCGTGGTTCGCTATAACGAGGCGGGCATGTTCAGCTTTTCTGACTGAGTGTTCTACGAAGCATTTTTTATAGTGGTCACAGCCTGAATATATGCATTCACCTCGTTTATCCGCTAAACCGAAAGTATATTGAAAACCCAGTATTCCGCTTAACCATCCTGGGAAATCGGAGCCTGTTAGATCGCCATCTTTGCTCGCCGCTGTCCAGCGCGCCATGAGACCGCAGGCTATTGCACTTGTTATATGTTTTGCGAGCGCTGCGCCGGATGCTGCTTCTTCGAGGTTTAGCAGGCAAAGATAATTTTCACGTCCTTTGCGTGTTGCGATATGCGCGTCTTTGACTTCTTCGACAGGGTAGAGGCGGTCAAGCTCTTGGTCGATTTGCCTTTGTAAGTTTTTAGTGTAAGTGGAGATCCAAACTGTACCTTTATTCTTCTCTGCCCAAACGCTCGCGGGGGATAGGTAGCCAAGTGTTTTTCCAACGCCTGTTCCTGCTTCTGCCAATGTTATGTGTGGCTCGTATTCATTTTCAATAGGGGCAAAGGCATGACTTATGTCTTTACTATATAGGACTTGGTTCTCTCGTTTTTCTGCATCATCAAAACCGCGGAGTTTAAGTAGGCGTTCGTGGGCTTCTTCTTCACTTACACCGTAATGCGACGCTGGCGGCGGCGGTGCTTCTTCTGCCCATTCGGCAAGGTTTTTCCAAACGGCGAGTGCTCTTTTGCCTTCGACTGGGATGTTAGGATCATAGGTTTCACCAAGGGCGGTGTGTATGAACGGTGTCCAAGGCCATGCCTTACCATTTAATCCCATAAAAGCGGAAATTGAGAGTGGATCAGCTTTGGCTTTTAATGGGTCACTTTGTATATCTTTCAAAAGCGTTTGCGTGGCTTCGACTAAGCTCATCGGGGTGTCATCAACGCTAGATGGTTCTTTCAGGAAGAGTGATTTACAAAGCCCGCGCGGTGTGGGAACTGTGAAGCGCTTAGGGTGAACGAATGCAAAGAGTTCTAAGACGTCAAAGCAATGAACTTCTTGAAGGTCTAATTTAGATTTACAGTAGGGGGCGTGGCATAAAAGAACACTTTTGTTGTGAAGCATTCTTCGCGCTTCATTGTGTGAGAGTGTTAGAATCTCTCCATCTTGACTCAGGATATAAGCTTTGCTGGCATCAATATGTAGAGCCGGAATATCAGGCACAGTTATTTTGGGTTGGAATGAAGCAGCAACAGATTCTGAGGACATGAATAATGGTTAGCATTTTTTTCTGGTAAGGCAAAGAAGGCTCTGATAATTAACTTTATTATTCATAATTTAATTGTTGGGTTGGATATGTACGATTTAAAACACACACTTCTTTATGCTCTTAATACTGTAGCGCCGCCTGATGCTGTTGGCTTTAAGCCTGAAGTTACTGTGAAGACTGATAGCAGTCATCATTTGTATAACAATGATATGTCAGACGATGAAAAAAGCTTATGGCCTGATGCCGCACTTGAAGAGGCCGCGCTCGACTATAAAACGCCTGAATCATTAATTCCCGGAAAATAAGTCTATTTAAATTGACATAAGTTTATAGTTTGTTGTAGCGTTCTGTTTCAGAAAATGAACGTAAAGGGTAATATAATGTCAAAAGATGGTATTACATTAAAGCAAATGATGGCTTTTCAAGATTCTTTTAACACTGCAAAAGATGCTGAAATTGCAAAACAGACCGAAGAAATGTCTAAAGCAATGCTTACAGAAAAAGGGCAGGCGCATATAAAAACTATGCGCGGTGAAACACCAAGTTTTTATGATCAGTATCCTACTGAAGATGATAAACGCTGGATCCAAAGCGTCGCAAACGCGCTTTAAGGAATTAGAGCTATGAGAAATATATTTAAGGATATTACGGAACAAATATCTGCAAAAATGGAAAGTGCTGGTAAAGCTATTAATGCTTTTCGTATGGAGCGCCATTGGGCAAAACTTAAGTTAGCCGTGCAGGAAAATAAGATGATTATTGAAGGCTATGATCTTGCTGAATATTCATCTGGCGGTGCAGAGTATGGCAGCGCATTTGAAATTATTGAGTGTGACGCAAATGACCCTGTTTTACACGAGTATATTAACGGATTAAAAGATAAGCTTAGAAGTCTTGGTTATGCACCTGATGAACAGCGTGCTAAACAAAATTTAGACCCTCAAATCTTATAATTTAAGATTTTGCTTCAGCGACCTTTGTCGCTGCGCTATCTGAAACATCCTCGATATAAAGACTTTGTGACGGGAATGCAAACTCGGAGCCAGCACCTTCTACTATTTGCTTTATCGCACAGGCAAAATCTTCTTTTATCTGAAGCCACTCACCCCAAACTGTAGTTTTGGTGAAGCAATAAATCATGATGTCTATTGAGCTGTCATTAAAGCTATCAACATTTACAAAGGTTGATACTTCTGGCGGTTTTGCAAAGTGTTCGTTTTTAATGATGTAATCATAAATTCCCTCGCAGATGGTTTTAAGCTGTTCGACATTTGTGCCGTATATAACTCCGATCTTCCAGTAGATGCGTCTGTGGGTCATGCGGCTGAAGTTCGTAATTACGGCATCAGAGAGGTTTGAGTTTGGAACATGAACGGGCGCTTTATCGAAGCGTATGACTTTGGTTGAGCGGAAGCCAATATCTTCTACTGTGCCTTCTACGACTCCATCGACCTTAATCCATTCGCCGGGATGAAAGCGTTTTTCAGCGATAATTGTTAAGCCGCCAATCAGATTTTTGAAGAGATCCTGCGCCCCTAATGCGACAGCTGCACCAAACAAACCAAGGCCAGCTAATAGAGGACCTATGGCTATACCCCATATTTCAAGGATTACAGCAGCACCAATAAAGATAACAATGACTTTAACGAACTTGAATAACCACTGTACCATTGTCGGTGTTAGGATTCTTTCTAGCTTCTTTACGCCTGTGCTTAGTGGCTCTGCGGCGCGGTGTATGGCCCAGAAAATTGTGAAGGCTATTAGGGAGCGCATTATTCGTGAAAAGAATATATCGGCTGTTTCGTCTAGTTTTAAATACTGTGAGGCAAAGAAGATACCCAATATGATGGGGATGAATTTAACTGGTGGGATAAGTGCATCAACTATTTTGTCATCTAAATCTGTTTCACTTTTTTTAGTGAGCTGATGAAGTTTGTACAGCACATATTTGCTGAATAGTCCGCGAATAAGGAGGAAGCCTGCGAAGATTAGTACAGCAATAATAATTGAACCAATATCGATACCTAAAAGCCCGTGATTCCATACTTCTTTTGTTTGTTCCCAAAGTAGATTTAAATTTTCTGCCTTTGCAGGGCTTGAATTTGCTGCTGTCTCAGCCATAGTATCTTCCTTCATTTTTAGTATAGGAAGGGTATAACATGGATGTTATTGCAGGCAAAGAGGCTCCGGAAGTTATTGACTACTTATTGAGACGACGTAGTGTTATGGCGGATAAGCTATCTTCGCCAGGGCCGGATGCTAATCAGCTGACTGCTATACTATCAGCTGCTTCGAGAGTACCGGATCATGGAAAGCTTACACCTTTTTATTTTTTGGTCTTTAGTGGTGATGCAAGGAAAGAGGCTGGTGATCTTATAGCGAAAGCTTTTGCACAGGCTAATCCAGATGCACGTGAAGATAAGGTTGAAATTGAACGGGCACGTTTTATGCGTGCGCCTTTGGTTGTTGGTGTCGTGTCACGTATAAGAAAAGGTAAGCCTCCAATGTGGGAGCAGGTTCTTTGCGCCGGTGCTGCGTCACAAAATTTAGTTTTGGCCGCGAACGCGCATGGTTTTGCCGCTCAATGGTTGACTGAATGGTATGCATATGATGAAAACGTACGTCAGGGGCTAGGGCTTGATGAACGTGACACGTTGGCTGGTTTCATTTATATAGGAACACCAACTGAGAAACCTGAGGAAAGAGACCGTCCAGAGTTATCACGTATCGTTAATTACTGGACAACTGGTATGACACTTGCAAAAGGTGATGAATATGATCGTGAAAAATTTGGCATGCCTGTAAAAGGGTTTGCGTTACTGGATTAAGTATGTAGGTTAAAAAGATGATAAATAAAGATAATATTACTGTAGAAAATTTGGATGTTACTAAGCATTCTGAGTTTAAAAATCATGAGAAGGTTTTTCGTGTAAGCGCACCTGAGTACAATTTTGTTGCTTTTGTTGGTGTTCATAGCACTGTTTTGGGTGCGGCTGAGGGTGGAATACGATACAAGCCGTATGATAGCGAGGACGATGCAATTACGGATGTTTTGCGTCTATCTGAAGGGATGACTCTTAAGAACGCTGGTGCTGGTTTGTCAGCTGGTGGTGGCAAAACAGTTGTTATGGCCTTGGATGGTGAACCTAAGCCGAGTGAATTGGTTCTTCAAGTCCTTGCAGAGGGATTGAACCGGGTCAATGAAAAGGGCGTAATCTATTTTGGTGCTCAGGATATGAATATTTCTGAAGAAAACCTGAATTATATGGGGGCATATACACGCTATATAAAAGGGGCAAGTTCCGATGATCCTCAGATTGTTGGAGGCACACCATCACCTTTGACAGCTATTGGTGTATTTGAGGCCATGAAGCAAGCGGTTGCAGAAGTGTATGGTGCAGGACGCGGGTTTGACGGGCTTCGTGTATCCCTTCAAGGAATAGGCAGTGTGGGCGGTGCGCTTGCACGGTTATTAGATAGAGAAGGTGCGGTTCTTACAGGGTGTGATATTGACGATGAAGCTTTTGCCGTTTTGAGAGCTGAAGGTGTTATTGTAAGGCAGGTGGATTTGGATGAAATCTATGATCAACCTGCGGATATATTTGCGCCCAATGCTATTGGCGGAACAATTTCAGATGAAACAGCGCAGCGGTTAGCTAATGCTGGTGTCTTAATTGTATGCGGTGCTGCAAATAATCAGCAGAAGGAGCAGGTAGGCCATAAGCAGAGTAAAAAACTGCAACAGCTTGGAATTTTGTACTGTCCTGATTTTATTGTAAATGCTGGTGGTATTATTTGGGTTAATCAAGTGGGTATGAACGCAGAGACTGTTCGCGAGCGTATTCGAACGCATATGCCACAGTCACTTAAGAAGATCATTCAGCTGCACCAAAAAACAGGCGAAGATATGGGGCAGGCTGCTGAGAATTATTCTCTATCTGTCGTGCGTGAAGCTGCTGAAAAAGCGGCTTAGCTATTTATATATTGAGGCTTAGGTGTTTGGCATATTGCTGGAACTGAGCCTCTGAAGGTTTGTTCTCTGTAAACCTTAAAGGTATATGGTCCCTATCAATATGCCCTAGCTTTTCACGTAGGTTATTTATGTGAGAATTGAGCGTTAAGACGTGCTCAGGGTAAAAGTTTAATAGTGCATCCCTGAACTGTTCTTGCCGGTTTATAAAATCTATAGCCTCAGTTCGACCATTATGTGCCCATGTTTGGGATAGCTGCTTTGTGGCTGTTTGAATTATGTCCCATATCGGGAATTCTTCATTGCCTCGGTGCATGATTTTAGCTGAACAATTATTGTATATCTCTTGTTCATTTTTAAATGATGACCTTTCGTCAGCACTTAGGTGAGGGTTTGATATTTTGTTATCCAGTTTAAAAGTTAGAACCTTTAAAACTAAAAGTGCATTTTTTGCATTTTCACATGTTTCGTCTAAGTCGTGCTGTGGCGGTGTTTGAGTCTTAATCTCTTGAGGTGCTCTTTCATTATAGGGGGCGAAGGGTAATGCCTTTTGTTGGTTGCTCTTAACGAAGGCAGATATGTCATCAATATGAGTTTCAGCGAGATAGGTCAGTGCAGGGTTGTGTTGTTTTAGAGCCGTAAAGAGTGATGTTTGACGTATTCCAAACCTTAATAGCGCTTTATTATCTGAAGCTTCTGTAGCATAAGACGATGCAAGATCCATAAAGCTTTTACAATGTTCTGCTAAGACCTCTGGTGTTAATTGAGTGTTTTTTACATCATTTTTTAACCGCGATAAAAATATCTTCTCATTGGTTGTCGTCATTATGATTGAGGAATTGTCTTGTTGAGGCTTAACGCATGAATCTTTTTGCTGTGATACTTCTGTAGATAAGGCATCACACAGTGCCATGATACTTTGCTGATCATATATTTTTATGAAAGGTAAGCTGTTGTTGCCCATACTTATTCATTCCCATATTTTTTTACGAATAGGAGACTATAGAACAGTGCTATAATTTATGCAAATTAGGCCGCTTTGGAAAATTTTCCCTCTAGCGCGTCATTTATAAGGATGGCTGTGTCTTTAACGCCGTATAGCTTGATAAAGCTACCAAAACGTGGCCCTTGGCTTTGGCCTAGACATACCTCGTAAATTGCTTTGAACCAATCACGGAGTTCGTCTTTTTCATAGCCATTTTCTTTACCTGCAGAAAAGACTTCTGTCATATATTCCTCAGCTTCCAAGCCATCTTCCATTTTTTCGAGCTTTGATGCGAGTGCGTTCAGGCATGCTTGCTCACGCTCATCTGCAGCACGGTAGCTTTTTTCCGGTAATACAAAATCTTGATAATATTTAATGGCATAGCCCACTAAGCGATCCAGAAACGGTGCATTTTCTGGTGTTGCTTGCGGCGCATATGTTTTTATAAACTTCCAGATAACTTCTGGTTCATCTGTATTTGCTGCGTTCACAAGATTTAGGAGTAGGGCAAAACTAATCGGTGTCGCTTGCCCGGCTGGTATCTCGCCGCCATGGATATACCATGCTGCATTATCTAATTGTTTTGCAGGCTCTTGCTCAGGTAGCTTATCGACGAACTGAATATATTCATCAACGGCCTTTGGAATGATATCAAAATAGAGTTTTTTCGCCGTAGTCGGGCGCTGGAACATGTAGTAAGCCAAACTTTCATGCGGCGCGTAGGTTAGCCACTCTTCCATTGATAGGCCGTTACCTTTAGATTTTGAGATCTTTTTACCTTCTTCGTCCAAAAATAGTTCGTAACGGAAGCCGGCAGGGCCTCTTGAGTCAAGGATCTTGACAATGTCAGCTGCAATGTCAGCACTGGTAACAAGGTCTTTACCAGCCATTTCGTAATCGACATCTAGTGCATACCATCTAAGCGCCCAGTCAGCACGCCATTGTGCTTTGACTTTACCGCCCGTGACTTCTTGCTCTACTTTTGTGCCATCTTCATCTTCAAAGACAATTGTGCCGGCATCAATATTTGTTTCAAGGATGGGCACTTGTAATACGCGGCCAGTGCTCGGCGATACAGGTAGGAATGGTGAGTAAGTCGCGGCGCGTTCTTCACCTAGTATAGGAAGGACGGCACCTTTTATTTCATCGTGAAGTTCTAACATCTTCAGAAGTGTTTTATCAAATTTACCAGTTAGGTAGCAGTCATCAGTAGAACTTACAAATTCATAATCAAAACCGAATTGATCAAGGAAGTCTCTTAGCTGTGCATTGTTATGGTGCGCAAAGCTTGGGTATTGCGTATCGAAAGGGTTGGGTACTTTAGTTAGAGGAAGTCCAAGAGCTTCTGCGAGCATGTCTTGCTTGGGCACATTGCCTGGGACTTTTCTAAAACCATCCATGTCATCCGAAAAAGCTATTAGCTTTGTTGGGATTTCTGGGTGCATTGTTTCAAATGCTAATTTGACCATAGTCGTCCGGCATACTTCACCAAAAGTACCAATGTGCGGTAGGCCTGATGGCCCATAACCTGTTTGAAAGAGGACGTAACCTTTTTCTGGTGTGACAATCTGGCCCTTGTTCATAGCGCGTAAACGTTTGACTACACCTTTGGCTTCTTCAAAAGCCCAAGTACGGCATTTAGCGGCAATTTCTGGTGTAATCTGATTTGTCATTTTTGTTCCTCATATCTTTGCGCGATATATAGCGAACTTTAACTATTTTTTAAAGGTTTTTGTTGTCTCATGTCATCCGCAAATAAGGTTGGGCGGGTATAGTGTTAGCAACTTTGTGGTTAAAGTTGCGTTATTTGTAATATTTTTGTTATATTTATCCGCATGAGTACTATGTCAGTTATGAAAAACGAAGATTCGGATAGTGCGCTATCTGAAAAAACATTGGACGAAAGCCCTAAAGAGATACCAATTGGCGTCTCTGTTGATGGCGAAATTATTCCGCCTCCTCAGATTTTTGAAATTGCAGAGCAGCATTTTAAAGATAAGCTTAAGGATGCTAAAGGTGCAATTGGACATGAATATGCATCTGTTGCAATGGCTGCGTGTGAAGTTACTTGGGCTGCGGGTAAATCCATTATTACACTTTCACCGGAACCTTTAACTAAAGCTTGGTTAAGTGCGGGCTCTATTACTGCAAGTCTTCAGATTTTTCGTACACTTTATAATTCTAAGAGTTCGGCAGAAGTGGACTTACACCGTGTGCAGAGAGTCGCGCGGCATTTTGAAAAGAATAAAGACCCTAAAATTATGCATGCTTTGAGCTTTCAGCTCGAAGGGTTTAAGCCTGATGAAGATGTGAAGCCTGAGATTTCTCGTGTAGACCCAGCGGCATACCATTCTCATTACTGTATCGATGCTGATGTTTCTCATGCTGACCTTGTGAATGCTAAGGGGCGTTTAGGTGTAGAGAATACTGAAGAGAAAAATTGGCACCAGAAAGCCTGCAGCTTTGTTGGGCATTTATGGCATGACATGGGCAAGGTTATGGGTAGCCGTGCGAATTTTGGTAATTTTCTTGGTGATGTGAAGGATGGCTGGATCACGAATGCGCGTGAGGTTGGTCTCGTTTCAGAGCATATATATACCCGATTAGGTGAACAGTATTTATCTGCTCAGATGTTAAGTATTGATGTGGCGAATGACGTAGAGCGTAAGGCTAAAGGGATATTGTCTGGTGAGTTTATTCTTCGTAACCATCTAAAAAGAGAGCTTGGTGTAGACCCTGAAGACCTTAAGCCTAAAAAGGATCAGGAGCATGGTCACGATGTTTCTATTGATCATGAAAAGAATCGCTTGCAACGTGATAAGGGTAAAATGACGGGCAAAATGAGAAATAATGCCATATCATTTGTAATGGAGCATGCTTTCTTTGGTTTTGAAACTACGATGGGCGTTGGTGAAATATCAGATGGTATTAGTGAAGGTAACCCTTTGAAAATTCTCAAAGGTGGCGGGCATATTGCTTCTGGGTTTATGGCTTTAAGGCCTATGCAGGTTTGTGCGAAGAATAATAAGAATCTCTACGATAATTATATGTCACCGCGATCAAGGGAAGTGGATGAGCATCTTTCAGATGATGGGCCGGAAGATAAGCCTAAATCACCGGCACCACCAACGGTACATTAATTACTGAATTACCATTCATAACCTAGTTTGGCACTGTAGGTCGTGTCATTCTTTTTAACCCCTAAAGGTGGGTTATGGTCATGATCGAATTCGACTTCACCTGTTGCTACTAAGCCCTTCTTGAGAGGGATGCGGAGTCCAGTTTTACTATCGAAAATAAAGCTGTCTGTCTCATCTGTTGGAACGAGAAGTTCATGCTCGTGGAATATTTGAAACACATCATCCCAAATTTTTTGATCGTAATCGAGTGACCATTTTGCTGCAAAGCTGTTATCGCTTTGGCCGTTTTCAAAATCTTCGTTTAGGTATGTTGCGCTTAGGATGTATTGTAAGTTTAGGGCATCGCTCTCAAAGTGCTGGTGTCCGATACCTAAGCCGACAGTTGTTCTTAGGTCTATATCGCTGATATCGTCTTGTTCGAGTTTAAGGCTGGTGTTTGTAAAAATAGTGGGCCTAAAGAAATAATCATATTGTAGAAGTATTTCTTTGTTATCTTCTGTAGTTTTATCATCTTCGCTTTCACGATTATATTCAGCCTTAATACTAGCGCGGTGAATGTCTTCCCACTTTGCTTTGACGGTTGTGTCGAGATTGAATGCTTCTTGCTCTGTATTTCCTGTTTGTATAGATGCGCCAACATTTACACGTCCGGTCCATTTTGCACCAAGCCATAGACCTTCTTGGATATCTGTTTCTCCGCTAGGTGCCTTTGTCGTTTGTGTTTTGGGCGCTATTGGAGTGATATTTGTTTTTGGGGCAATTCTATTATTCTTTTTAGGCACAATTACGCTGCCAGGTTCATCAAGTGAATAGACAGTTACGGATGGATCTTGTGCCTTGGATTGTGCAGGGGTAAGTAAAAGCGCTGTTGCAATTAAAGTCTGTGAAATTCTGAATGTATTTTGCATGTGAGCGTTCTAGCAAAAGCAGCTGTTTATGTGAAGGGGGTATTTCACTTTTTGGTTTTAGGCGCTATATATTTTTTCTATGAAAGCCATGATCCCTAATAATGAACGTCCTTTGATTGATGTAAGAAATTTAGATGCTACGCGTCCATTTCGTATTGATAGCTCATTTGAGCCTGCGGGAGATCAGCCTGAGGCAATTAAAAATTTAGTTGAAGGCATTAAAGATGGTCTAACTGATCAAGTGCTTTTGGGGGCGACGGGGACGGGTAAAACATTTACCGTAGCGCATGTTATTCAAGAATTGCAGCGTCCAGCCTTGATTTTAGCGCCCAATAAAACACTTGCGGCGCAGCTATATTCCGAGTTCAAAAGTTTTTTTCCTGATAATGCTGTTGAATATTTTGTGTCTTACTATGATTACTATCAGCCTGAGGCTTATGTTCCGCGGACGGATACTTTTATAGAAAAAGATAGCTCTATCAATGAGCAAATAGATCGTTTACGTCACGCTGCAACGCGGGCGTTGTTTGAGCGTCGTGATTGTATCATTGTTGCTTCAGTGTCTTGTATCTACGGTATCGGTTCAAAAGAGGATTATATGGCGATGGCTTTCGCTCTTGAGACCTCTATGCAGATTGATCGAGAGGAGCTGATACGTAAGCTTGTTGAATTGCAATATACGCGAAATGATATCAGCTTTGAGCGTGGTTCGTTTCGTGTACGCGGTGATAGCGTTGAAGTTTTTCCGGCTCACTTTGAGAGTAGGGCGTGGCGATTTGAACTGTTTGGTGATGAGTTGGAGCAGATTGTCGAGTTTGACCCGCTTACAGGTGAAAAATTTGAAAAGCTTGATGGTGTGAGGGTGTTTGCAAATTCACACTACATTACACCTGGGCCAACAATGCAGCAGGCTATCAAGCAGATTAAAGTTGATCTTAAAGACCGCCTTAAATATTACGAGGCTGAGAACAAGTTACTGGAGGCGCAGCGTTTGCAGCAGCGTACTGAATTTGATCTTGAGATGCTCAGCGCAACGGGTATGTGTCAGGGGATTGAAAATTATTCGCGGTATTTGACTGGGCGCGGTGTTGGTGAGGCTCCTCCCACATTAATTGAATATCTGCCGGATGATGCATTGATGTTTTTAGATGAAAGCCATGTGATGCTGCCGCAGTTAAGGGCCATGTATAATGGGGATAGGGCGCGTAAATCGACATTGGTTGATTATGGTTTTCGTTTGCCAGCTGCGCTAGATAATAGGCCGCTTCAGTTTGATGAATGGAATTCATTGAGGGGGCAGACCGTTTTTGTTTCGGCTACACCAAGTGACTGGGAGATAAATGAGGCAGGTGGTATCTCGGCTGAGCAGGTTGTGCGTCCAACCGGGCTTGTTGATCCTGAAATTGAAATTAGACCGACAGAGCATCAAGTGGATGATTTGATGCATGAGGCGCGTGCGGTAATTGCTCGGGGCGGGCGTTTGCTGGTGACGACTTTGACCAAGAAAATGGCAGAGGACTTAACTGAATACCTAAACGAACATGAAATTGCGGTGCGCTATATGCACTCTGATGTTGATACTTTAGAGCGTATAGAGATTATGCAAGATCTTCGTAAAGGGGCGTTTGATGTGCTGGTAGGGATCAATTTGTTACGTGAGGGGCTAGATATTCCTGAATGTCATCGTGTTATGATTTTGGACGCAGACAAAGAAGGGTTCTTGCGCTCGAAAACATCTTTAATCCAAACAATTGGGCGCGCCGCACGTAATGTCGATGGTAAGGCTGTGCTTTATGCGGACCGTATCACAGATAGTATGCAGTATGCGATTGATGAAACTAATCGCCGCCGTGAAAAGCAGATGGCGCATAATGCAGAGCATGGTATTACGCCAGAAACCGTGAAGAAAAATATTTCTGGCGCTTTCGACCATGTCTATGAGGATAAAGAAGAGGGGGTTAAGGCTAGGGCTGCTATAGGTGATTACAAATGGGGCGTTGCCGAAGATAGTGCGGATCAAGAGTTTGCACATGATCCAGCTGGGCTTAAGAAACATATAGATAAGTTGAAAAAAGATATGCTTAAGGCCGCTGAAAACTTGGAATTTGAAGAGGCAGCCAAACTTCGTGATGAGGTTAAGCGCCTTGAGGACCGGGAGCTTGGTCTTTAAGTGATGGTCTTTACATGACTTTCTGCATAAAATATGCATAATTATACAAAAAATATCACAAATAGCTTGCAATGAATGCAATGATATGTTTTTATATGCATATTCTAATTAATAGAGTGTGATTTAGATAAAAAAAGGTCCGGAGACCTTATAAAAGATGCTCCGGACAAACGGCGGTAATAGAGGGTGTGTGCATATTTTATAACCTGCAGGGCTTTCTATTGCAAGAAAAAAAAGATTCTGCGTAGAAAGCCTAGGGAAACCTAGGCTTTTTCTGTTGATGGTTCGGTGTTTATTTGTCTTTTTTGATTTTGTAGAGAACGAATCGTCCCAAAGGATGGCCCTTTTTAAGTGCAGGGTAGTCAAAATCTTCATTTTCTTGGTACTTTAAACCTAATTTTTCGAAGATATGCAGTATTCGTTCGTTGTCATGAACCGAAAATGCAACCAGCTCTTTAATGTTTAATTCATTGAATGCGTGTTCAATAACAGCTTTTGCTGCTTCACTAGCGTAGCCTTGACCCCAATATTCGTAATCTAACCTCCAGGCTAACTGTATGGCGGGCGTAAAGTTTGCTTTGAAATCAACATGTTCAATGCCAACGAAACCTACAAATTCGCCATCATCTTTTTTTTCAAGAACATAGAAGCCAAATCCGTATTTTTTAAAATGTTCTTGGAACTCTTTGATATGGCGTGCGCTTGCATTTTCATTAAGAACTCTGGGGAGGTATTGCATTACCAGAGGGTCTGCATTCATACGGGCGAAAGGCTCTAAATCCTTTTTTGTATCCCATTCTCTTAATATTAAACGCGGCGATTCTATATGTGTTTTCATTGTATTGACGCTAATGTAGCCAGTATAAAAGGGCAAGGGGCTATATTCTATCCACAATAATATCCACAATTTTATAAAGTAGAACTAACTGTTTTTTATACGTATTGTAAAGTTATCCAGAATGATATATGTTTATCCACAGATGCATTCGCGTCTTTCACTTCCTGTGTTTACCCTAAAAGGATGTCTTTATAATGAATACATTACGTGCATTTATTCTTTGCTCACCTCTTTTGCTTGCTGCATGTGGTGAGGGTTATGAGCTTATTAAGACGGATAAGATGTTCCCGTACGGTGGACAACGGACTGCGGGGAGTGGGGTTGCTTATGTGTTGGCTAAAATGATGCCTAAAAAAGAGCTGAATGTTGAACAGGTGAAAGATACGATAGAGATGAAAGCTGTTGAGGCGCCACGTGAACCAGTCGTGATTGAAGAAGACAAAGAAGTTCCTGATCAGATGGATCAAGTGTTTATCGAATCTCAAAAGAAATAATTTATTGAAATTACAATAACAATAAGCGGCGCAACTTGCGCCGTTTTTTTTTTGCGCTAGATAGCTTATAGTTTGAGCGTTCAAAATATTGGGGGGATTTATGCAGGTTGTCTGGTTTAGGCAGGATTTAAGAGTTTTTGATAACCCAGCTTTGGTTGACGCCGCGATGAGCGGAGAAGTGTTGCCTATTTATATTCTTGATGATGATGGGGCTGGTGAATATCGCATGGGCGGCGCGAGCCGTGTATGGCTTCATTCTGCATTAGATGATCTTGCCTTAAGTCTAGATGGGCGTTTGCAGCTTTTTAAGGGGCGTGCGCAGGATGTATTAAAGAGTATTTGCCATGAACATGATGTGAAGGCTGTGCATTGGAATAGGTGTTACGAGCCGTGGCGCGTTGAGCGTGATACGCAGGTGAAAACAATGCTCCAGAATTTAGGAGTTGATGCCGAAAGTCATAATGGCTCACTCTTATGGGAGCCGTGGCAAATTAAAAAGTCGGATGGTACGCCATACCGCGTCTTTACTCCTTATTATCGTAAGGGGTGTTTAAATGCTGAGCCACCAAGAAAACCGCTAGCTGCGCCGCAAAATATTACATTTAGTGATGTGTCGGTGGATGGCGCTGTATCCTTAACTGATCTAGATTTATTGCCAGATATTGAATGGCATAAAGGTATTATTGATGCGTGGGATATGACTGAAAAAGGTGCGCAGGATACGCTTAGAACTTTTATGGATGATGGCGGTATAGATGATTATAAGGAAGGGCGAAACTTTCCTGCAAAATCTCATGTATCAAGATTGTCACCATATTTACATTTTGGTCAAATCTCACCGCACCAAATATGGGTGGAATGTCAAAACCGAGAGCCTGATAATAATATTGGGCATTTTCAGAGTGAGCTTGGTTGGCGGGAATTTTCAAATTCACTTCTATATCAGTTTCCTGAGTTGCCTATTGATAATCTTCAAAGGAAATTTGATGCTTTTCCATGGCGTGAGGATATGGACGCGCTTAATGCTTGGCAGCGCGGGGAAACTGGAATACCGATTGTTGATGCAGGTATGCGCGAGCTCTGGCAAACAGGCTATATGCATAATCGTGTGCGTATGATTGTTGGGTCTTTCTTGGTTAAAAATCTTCTTTTGGATTGGCGCTTGGGGGAAGAGTGGTTCTGGGATTGTTTGGTTGATGCTGATCTGGCTAATAATAGTGCGAGCTGGCAATGGATCGCTGGATGCGGTGCTGATGCTGCTCCCTATTTTAGGATATTTAATCCTGTGACACAGGGTGAAAAATTTGATCCGGACGGTGTATATACACGCCGTTATGTGCCTGAACTAAAAAATATGCCTGATAAGTTTTTGTTTAAGCCATGGGAGGCTCCGGAGATGATTTTGCAAGGGGCTAACATTAAGCTGGGTCGAGACTATCCAAAGCCCATTGTTGATTTAAAGGCGTCGCGGGAGCGTGCCTTAGAGGCATTTAAGTCATTATGAGTTTTTTTAAAAAGACCGTTTTTTTATTGCTTCCGGCTGTCATTCCTTCGTGGCGCTTCTTCGATGAAATCGCTCCATCACCACGACTGGAATATGCTGTTTTTGATGACATAGATGAAGAAACTTATAACTGGAGGGAACTTCAGTTAAATGATGATAAAATTTCTATAATAGATTTAATTAAAAGGCTTTTTTATAATTCAGCAAGAAATCATTCTCTTTATATCATGAGCTTATCCGAGCGTATTGCAGGAGAGGATTGTGCGCACGCAAAAAAAGAAGTTTTGCGTATCGTTAAGTTAAAGTTACAGCAACTTTATGGCAGTCCAGAAGCACGTTTTTTTCGCTATCGTCTCGTATTTAAATTGCGGGTTGGTTCTAAAATAGAACGTCATGTCTATTTCATGTCTGGTGCAAAGATGTTGCGTGCGGAGTGTGACTATGACGCTTGATATTGCTCTTCAGTTTACTTCGATTTTACTTGGTTTTGCCTTTATTGTTCAATCTTCCGAGCATGTTAAAGCTGAGTTTTGGTTATACATGCCGCGTATAGTTTTGAGTGTATTACTCATGCTTGGACTGCATGCAGACATAGTCTGTGTCGGACTGCTCATAAGTTCTACTCTGTTATTACACAGATATAATGGCCCCTATAATGGTGGTGCGGATCGAATGGGTTTATTGGTTCTTGTTTGTCTGACGCTTGCTTATCTATTGCCAGCGGCTTATGCAGAAATAGCGTTTGGGTATTTAGCGTTACAATTGATCCTGTCTTATTTTATCTCGGGCTATGTAAAGATTGTAAATCCAGAATGGCGAAGTGGTCGTGCATTGAAGGATGTGTTTTTATATTCGGGTTATCCGCAAAGTGAGCAGTTTCGCGCGCTAGAGGGCAAAAGAGAACTTATATTTATTGCAAGCTGGGCGGTTATTCTTTTTGAGCTGGCCTTTCCTTTTATGTTGTTGGAATATGGATTTCTTATAGCGGCACTCGTTATTGCGGCATTTTTTCATCTCTCTAATGCGATTTTTTTTGGTTTAAACCGTTTTTTCTGGGTTTGGATTTCAGCGTATCCTTCTATAATTTGGTTTTATGGACGCGTAATTGAAGGGGGCGCGTTATTATGAATTTACTCATTCGTTTATTTTTTGTTTGGCTTAGGTCTTTAAAAGGTTTTGAAGAGCGCGGCGTTACAGATGTGTTTAAGCTGCGATTACGGGTTTTGCCAACAGATCTGGATTTGAATTTTCATCTGAATAATGGGCGCTATTTAACGCTTATGGATTTGGGAAGGTTTGATTGGATTTCGAGAGCTGGGCTCATCGGAGAAGCGCGTAAGCGTAAATGGCTTCCTGTGCTGGGGGCTGTTCAAATGCGCTACCGCATTCAGTTGATGCCTTTTCAGCCCTATGATCTTGAGACGCGCATATTATGCTGGGATGATAAATGGGTTTATATGGAACAGCGTTTTGTCATTGCCAGTGGTAAGAAGAAAGGCGCTGTTGCGGCGATTGGGATTGTTAAAGGCGGGTTGTTTGATGCGGGAACTAAAACTACTGTGCCAACGCCTGAGCTTATTAATCTCATTGATGAAAATGCAGTTTCACCAGAGTTTCCGGATTATATTCAAAGCTGGATCAAGGCTGAAGATGATTTGCGTAAGGTAACAGCAAATTAAAAAGTTTGTTGGTGCGCCTGGCCGGACTTGAACCGGCACGTCCAAAGGACAACAGATTTTAAGTCTGCAGCGTCTACCATTCCGCCACAGGCGCAAACTTATCTCTTTAATACATAGGCGGGGCACGAGATGCAATGGCTTTTTGTAGTGTTACCCAAAAGTTTCTGTTTTCACTATTTATATAGGGTGGAATGCACCCATGCACCGCTTTGTTTTATCTTAGACCTGATGCCTCATTTGCTTTTGTTAGTGAGCGTATGAGGATTCGTCCAATATAGTTTTCTGCCTTATGGGTGTCCGTGAATTTTGTAATCGGTGTATGCCCACTAAGAACATAATTATCTGCTATTATAATCGGCAGATTACCATATCCCTTTATCACAAGCGGCGGTTTAGTTAAGTTTGTAACATAGTCTCTGCTCTCTGAGAGTATTTTACAATTTTTCATGCTGCTTATGTTTTTAAAGTTTAGGCTTGTATAAGACAGGTTTGAAAAAATTGAGCCTGAAATATCTGTGCCTGTCATATCCGTACCGCCGAAATGAGAAGTTCTGAAATCACAATTACGCAGATTAGAATATGAGAAGTAAGTATTATAGAGTAGGGCATTTCCAAATAGGCTATCACTTAGATTACATTCTGATAGGTTTGCACCGGTCAGATTTGTGTTTGAAAAGTCAGCGTCTGCCATATTGGCGTTATCCAAGTTTGCAGCACATAGATTTTTGTTTCTAAGGTTGATGCCACTTAAGTTAATACCTTTTGTTATTGCGCTCTCTAAACACTCAATAAAAGAAGTATATTGTCCTTCATAGAGTGTATCCTTTGTTTTTTTCGTATATAGCTTATATAATTTTTTCGTGATCATGAATCTCCCTTTCACGCTATACACACCTCTTAGTTGTTTATATTTGTTTTTTGTTATATTTGGTTGTTTTAATAGTTTGTTGATATTGATTATGTCAAGTTTTTATTTTTTTATAGCGAAATTGTATTTTATTTCAGTTACTTAAAAAGTTGTGGTAATGGACGGTGCACTACCTGAAAGTATGGCTATCCTTAAGGATGGAGCCAAGGTTATCAAAGGATACGTTAAAAAGTTACCTGAAACGCCAGGCGTGTATCGTATGATTGATGCCGCAGGTGAGGTGCTCTATGTCGGAAAGGCTAAAGCGCTTAAGCGGCGTGTAACATCCTATACTCAGGTCAATCGCTTGCCTATTCGTCTGCAGAGGATGGTCGCGGCAACTGTGAGTATGGAGTTCGTTCATACACATACTGAGGCGGAGGCACTTCTCTTAGAGTCAAACCTCATTAAGAAGCTTAAGCCTCGCTATAATATACTGCTTAGGGATGATAAGAGTTTTCCATACATATTACTTACGGGTGATCATGACTATCCGCAGGTTGTTAAGCATCGTGGCGCTAAAAAACGTATTGGGGAATATTATGGGCCTTTTGCGAGTGTGTCCGATGTAAACCGCACAATTACTATATTACAGCGTATATTTATGCTTCGTAATTGTACGGATAGTTATTTTTCAGCGCGCACGCGTCCTTGTTTGCAGTATCATATAAAACGGTGTTCAGCACCTTGTGTTGGGCTAGTTTCTAGCGCTGAATACCGTGAGCAGCTTGATCAAGCTAAAGCGTTTCTTGATGGTAAGAGTGCTGCTCTTCAGCAGCAATTTAGTGAAGAGATGCAAAAATGTGCTGCTGAAATGGATTATGAACAAGCAGCTATGTATCGTGACCGAATTAAGGCACTTAGCGCAATACAATCACGTCAGGATATTAACTTTGAAGGTGTGCGTGATGCTGATGTCCTTGCGCTTGTCCAGCGTGAGGGACGCAGCTGTGTTCAGGTGTTCTTTTTTCGAGGGGGGCGTAATTACGGTAATCGTGCTTATTTCCCACGTCATGATAAAGAAGAAGAGCCGGGGACTATCTTGTCTTCTTTTATGGCGCAGTTCTATGAGAATAAGGGGGCTCCAAAAGATATCTATGTTTCAGAAGCACCAGATGAGCAGCAATTATTAGAAGAGGCATTTTCTGGCGATTTTAAGGTTAAGATCATTGTTCCTAAACGGGGAGAGAAAAAGAGAGCGCTGGATTTTGTTAAAAAAAATGCAGAGGCCGCTCTTGGGACATATATCGCCGAAAAAGCCAATGAAGATCAGCTTTTAAAAGAAGTGGCTGAGCTGTTTGATATGGATGAAAGTCCTTCGCGAATTGAGGTTTATGATAATAGTCACATCTCTGGCACTAATATGGTTGGGGCAATGATTGTTGCTGGGGCCGAGGGGTTTAATAAGTCCGCTTATCGTAAGTTTAATATTAAGCAAGCGGGCGCTAGTGATGATTATGGGATGATGCGTGAGGTGATGAGTAGACGTTTTCGTAAAGCTCTTGAATCCGACGGTGGGGATATAACCCAAAAAGATTGGCCAGACTTACTACTTATTGATGGAGGTCTTGGGCAACTTAATGTTTGCAAGGAGGTTTTAGAGGATTATGGCATCTTAGATAAGCTCACTATAGTTGCTATTTCTAAAGGTGAGGATCGCAATGCTGGTAGAGAAGAATTTCACATGATCGGGCGCGATGCGTATCGGTTACCAGAAAGGAGTAGTGTGCTTCATTACTTACAGAGACTTCGAGACGAAGCGCACCGTTTTGCAATTGGGGCGCATAGGGCGAGGAGATCAAAGGATATCAAGGGCTCTCCGTTAGATGAAGTTGATGGAATTGGTGCGAAAAGAAAGAAAGCTTTACTATCATATTTCGGTTCTGCGAAGGCTGTTGCTGGGGCTGGTGTTGAAGATTTGTTACGTGTTGAGGGAATCTCGCGAGCTGTAGCGCAGAAAATTTATGATCATTTTCATGGGTGAATATTAAAGTTTTTAATTAATTCACAGGATATTAACATTGTAAATCAGTGCCTTGGCAGGCTTGTCTCCTTTTTAGTTTTAAAGTGTCTTGCGGGGGGTATAGGGGCGTGATAGGGTCTTTTCACATTCAAAACAACGTTAACAGAAAATGTATGGGCAAATATGCGCATGCAGAGTTATTTACTCGAAAGGGATAAGCACAATGTTTCATCGCGTGAAATCAGAGGGTCAGGACACTCGTGAAGAGAATGCTCCTGAACAACAGGAAGAAACACTATTTGAAGATGCTCAAGAAGAAGAGCAGTATGAAGAGGCAGCTGAGGAAGCTGTAGAAGAGCAGGAAGAAGAGCAAGAAGAGGCAACTTTTTCTTACCGTCGTCCAGCCGCAAGTCAGCCAGCGCGCCCAGCAGTTGGTGGTTATCCAGGTTCATCATATGGTTCAGCGACACCGCCAGCATATGGCGCAGCGGCGCAGCGCCGTGACACTCCAGCAGTTGCACCAGCACCATCTGGTCAAGACCGACGTCTTACAATAGGTGCAGGCATTACAATGTCTGGTGAAATAGAATCTTGTGACTATTTATTAGTTGAAGGTACAGTTGAGGCAGCTCTTAAGGGTGCTAATATTCTTGAAATTGCTGAAAGCGGTACATTTTACGGCACAGTAGAAATTGATGAAGCAAGCATTGCAGGTCGTTTTGAAGGTGATATCACTGTGCATGGTCGTTTGACAATTACTTCAACCGGTACAGTTACAGGCTCAATTATTTATAAAGAGTTGGAATTAGAAGCTGGTGCGGTTATCGATGGTAAACTTACACCACTTTCTGCGCTTGCTGCTCCTAACTCGGCACCAACTTCAAATAAGGTCGCCCCTGGAAAAAAGAAAGTAGCACCTAAAGCTAAAGCTGCGGCTTCAAGTGCTAATAATGAGGCAGCAAATAACGACGGAGGATTGTTTGGCCGCGCGACTGCTGTAGCTGAATAATTTTCATTATAAAAGATCTTGTGTAACCGCTGTGTATTATATATACATGGCGGTTATTCATAACTGACTGATATATATTAGCGAATAGAAACTATTTGCATATTTTTCTTTTGTTATGTTAAAAGCTTTGTCCAATCAAAGCTGAGTAAAGAAATGAGACACGTATACTTGAAGTGTATTAGAATTGTCTTATATTTATGGAAACCCAATAAAGCTAAGGCAATGGATGTTTCCCAGCTATTTAAAATAAATTTTTAAATAGAAACGGTTTAAAAGTATGAATTTGTTAGATGTAAAAGAAAAAGCACATAATGTTGGTGCGTTAATTATAGGCCACAAGCTCTATAACTTTGTTATTGCTGTTACTGTGACTATTACATTATTTTCCGTGAATTATATGGTTCGCGGGGATGATGGTTTTGCTTTTGCTGCGACTTATTCTGTTTCTGACTATACGATTGAAGATGCATATCCGCAGCGTATTCGCCGTGATATTAGCCGTAAGGTTGCTTACAACCCTGATCATGTCTTGCATTT
>Ga0208837_1000048_pt1 | contig 21019 bp, 21 predicted proteins | sample DeeseametaMP0327_FD_184214 | JGI IMG/M metagenome (GOLD analysis project Ga0208837, IMG submission 184214) | Marine microbial communities from the Deep Atlantic Ocean - MP0327 (SPAdes) | ecosystem: Environmental > Aquatic > Marine > Oceanic | place: East of Recife, Brazil, South Atlantic Ocean...
GCCGAAGCCATCAAAGCTTATCAATCAATTACCAAGCAAGAAGGCATAGAGGAACATAGAGAAGCGCAACAACTTGCCGCTGATTTACTTGAAAAAGAAGGACAAACAGAAAAGGCCATTCAAACCCTGCTTGAGCTCTATAAAAGTTACAAAGACACAGAATCGCTCATTCAAATCGGTGATATATATCGCCGTAATCAAAATTTTACCAAAGCACTCGAATATTATAACCGCGCTGAAGAAAATTTAGGCGGAGAAATTCCAGCTGAATATTGGCACCTACATTATGTACGCGGCATGATCTACGAAGAAATTAACAAATGGGATAAAGCAGAAACTGATTTAAAAGCAGCTCTTAAATTTGAGCCAAATAATCCATTTGTATTGAATTATATAGGATATGCATGGGCAGATCAGGGGAAAAACCTAGAGCAATCCCTAGAGTTTATCGAGCGCGCAGTAGAGCTAAGACCTATGGATGGTTACATAACGGATTCACTTGGATGGGTATTATACCGCATGAACCGATTTAAAGAGGCAGTTCCTCATCTTGAACGTGCGGTAGAGCTAAGACCTTATGACGCTGTAATCAACGATCATTTAGGCGATGCCTATTGGCGGGTTGGCCGTAAAATTGAAGCCCGCTTTCAATGGGAAAGAGCAAAAAATCATGCTGATGAAGACAATCAGGAACTAAAAGATACTATCAAAATGAAAATGGTGGATGGCTTACCACATATAACTGAGCCAAAAACAATTCAAGCTGTTCAAAATAATATGCAATGATTGAGTTTATAGATAATTCACGCTTAAAAGTCTTCGCCCCCGCGAAAATAAACCTCTATCTTCATATAACAGAGCGCCTACCAAATAATTACCATGCCTTAGATTCATTGGTTTGCTTTGCTGACATCGGTGATGAAATTACAATAGAAGAAGCTAATCACTTCACATTCGAAGTGAATGGCCCATTCGCAAATATCTTTAGCGCGCAGGAACTTGATACATCCCCCACATCAAAGAACTTAGCTGTACGCGCGGCTTGGGAACTCTCCCGCAAAACACATCACAGCCTCGATATTAAATTGACACTGACGAAAAATCTACCCGCTGGCGCAGGAATAGGCGGCGGTAGTGCAGATGCGGCAGCAGTCATTCATGCCCTACTCATGTATTGGAAACTGCCTCAAACCTTAGATTTCCTTCCCGAATTACTAAAAAACTTAGGTGCAGATGTACCTGTTTGCTTTGCACGTAGACCTATGAGAATTTTGGGAATTGGCGATATAATGGAAGAAATGGGCGAGCTTCCCGAACTACCTATTCTTTTAATTCATCCCGGAAAATCATGCCCTACACAGGACATCTTTAAATATTTCAACGGCCACCTAACACCGCACAAAACTCTACCAAGCACGCCTTTTGACGAAGAAACCTTATTTGATATTTTAGTTCATACAGAAAACTATCTCACAACACCGGCTCTAAAAGTCGTGCCTGACATTGAAAATGTACTTCGTGAATTATCCATACAGGACGGCTGTAAAATTTCGAGAATGAGCGGGTCAGGATCAAGTTGTTTTGGCATTTTTAATAACCAACAAGCAGCTCAAAAAGCTCAAAAAGAGATCCAATCAAAAAATAAAGATTGGTGGGTAAAAACAGCGACTTTAAACCGCATACCCTAAATATAGGAAAATTAACGCGCTAACAAAACATAGTAAAAATGCCGCGCCCCATCATCACAAATCACACAAGCTTGCGGCGCTGGTTTAACTGCGCTCACAGTTGTATCTTGCGCAAAAGATGCCTCATCCATTTCATTTGGCGAACTTGAAAATTGTTGAGAATCCCCAAAACGTCCGGAGCTTCCGGCGTTAAGACATGTGCCAGTATCCCGCGGCATACTGCTTTGCCCATTTCGCTCATTTATAGAATTACAAAAATCCACACTCACATTTGGTAAAACAGCAATTAAATCAGCTGCGCTTGTTCCAATGGATGGTACGGCACTTGTGCCATAAAACTCCCATGCACTTCCATTATTTATTCCCCTAGGTGGATTAGTGTAATTTGCACCTCCTCCATCGGGATGAAATATCTGGCGCTCTGGCTCATCAGAATATGTTCCATAATCTGAATGCGCACGCCCATGCGCAAAACGCAGATCACTCTCACTAATACCATTTTGATTAACAAAAAGCACCGCTCGCTCCAACTCAGACGCATAAGAACGCACCTGTGAAACTCGAATAGCTAAACTTTCTTTATCAATATTTGCATTACTAGAGTCACCAGAACGAATAGCAGCCGTAAGAAAACCAAGCATCGCAACAGCCATAAGAATAATAAATAGAACGTTACCGCTCTCATTTTTTATCTGGGTATTAAAAAGATTTTGGTTCATAGAAAAATCTAGTTTCTAGGAGCAACAGGTAAACAATCTTTTAAATGACGACACGCCGCATAAGCTTGCTTTTCCGAAAATCCTGTAAGACGGCCGCGGAAAATCCAGCCACTACGTGTTTTAAGTGGAGCTATCAATGGCTGCGCTTTTGAATAAGGGCTTGGTAATTTTGTCAAAATAGCATGCAAAACTTTATCTGTTTGCGCACGGCTCTTATAAGCACCGATTTGAATAGACCAATTTTTAACATTATAAACCTGCATAGAATTTCTATTACTATGCTGTGAAATTTTTTGAGCAGGAAAAGGAACTGTTAAGTTCTTTTTTGTATGCGCAGAGATAGCCATTAAACCTGTTTCAATACGCTTTGCCAAACGTACATCAAAATCCCCTTGGCCAATTAACTCTCTAAAACCCATACCAATTTCAGTATTCATAGATGCAATTTGCTTTGATCCATGCTCACTAACTTTACTAAGCGCTGCCAATGCATTTAGGAAAACCGGCTTTCGCGGCGGAAGCGGAATATCAGCTTTAGCAATACGGATATCATTGATTTTTCTAAAACCACGGTTAAGGAGAACTTCCATATGTGCATTTCGTGAACGAGAAGTACGTCCACCAAAAACAACAGCAATAATACGGCGATCATTACGAACAGCCGATGCAACTAAGTTGAAACCAGCCGCTGAAATGTAGCCAGTTTTCATACCGTCCATACCCTTATATTTACCCATTAGGCGGTTATGATTGCGATATGTTTTTCCAGCATAAGTGAATTTTTGCAAAGAGAAGAACTTATATTCCTGCGGATAATTTCTAATGACATAGCGCGCAAGCTTAGCCATATCACGGGCTGTACTAACCTGACGCCGATCATGCAGACCAGAAGCATTTCTAAATGTTGTATTCGACATACCAATATCACGGGCTTTACGCGTCATCATACGTGCAAATGATTTTTCGCTACCACCAATTTTTTCAGCAATAGCAACAGCAACATCATTAGCAGATTTCGTAACCAGCGCATTAATCGCATCTTTTACACGAATACTTGATCCTGCTTTAAGGCCCAATTTACTAGGAACCATATTCGCAGCATGACGCGATACACGAATACGGTCATTAAAACCAACGCGATCTTTTTCAATTTCTTCAAATAGAAGAAGCAAAGTCATAATTTTTGTTAAGGATGCAGGATGAAGATGTTTATCAGCATATTGTTGTTCTAAAACGATACCAGTTTCAGCATCAATTATAATGGACGCATATTTTCGGTTCGCCTGTGCTTCGCTACTATGAAACGTACATACAAATACAAAAGTGAATAAAAGAGTTAAAAAGCGCCCAAACATCATAAAAGATCATAACTTTTTTAAGAATTTTTGTCTATGAATCTCATATAAAAGACAACATAAATTTTAATCAGAGTTAAAAAGGTTCAACGACAGCAAAAATAACAATTAAAACCATTAAGAGCGCTGGCCCTTCATTAATAATACGGTAGTATTTTTCACTCTTCTGATTTTCATCTTTTGCAAAAGCTTTAAGATGCTTCGCATAAATCTCATGAAGCAAGCTCATCATAACAACTAAAAGCAACTTAGCATGCATCCAGCCCTGACCTTCTAAGAGCCCAGGATTTGCATACAGCATTAAAAGACCAAAAATCCACGCCGCAACCATCGAAGGTCTCATGATTAAATTCATAAGCTTACGTTCCATAGTCTTAAAAGTCTCAGAAGCATCCGATCCTTTTTCAACACCGCAATGATATACAAATAAACGTGGAAGATAGAGTAAACCAGCCATCCAGCATATCACTGCAATAATATGCAATGCGCGCAGCCAGTCATAATGCATTAACAAAACATCATCCATTTAGGCAGCTTTCTTCATGCAACAATCGCTAAAACCTGATGGACAAATACTTTCAAAACCTTCTGCGTAAACACCTGTTTTATCAGTATGTTTTTTAACAAGTTCTGCCATACCTTCAATATATGTTGGATGTACACCTACTGTTTGCGCGCGGTAATAACCTTTTAATCCATGCTCTTCTGCAATCTCTTTATATTCAATATCAAGTTCAACAAGTGTCTCAACATGTTCTTGCGTAAATGCATGCGGCAAAATTATAATTGCTTTTTGCTCATTGGCTGCTTTCTCGATCGCTTCTTCTGTACTTGGTCCAATCCACTTCATAGGACCAACACGAGATTGATAGCAAATTTCCCAATCAAGATTTTCAATGCCCAATTCATTTGCTATCGCCTTAGCCGTCTCTTCACATTGCCACTGATAAGGATCGCCATCTTTAACCACTTTTTCCGGCAAACCATGAGCAGAAAATAAAACGCGAGGCGATTCATAGCCATCTTTAAGGGCTTGATCATATTGCTGCCTGACATTTTCAGCACTCGCCTTAACAAAACCTTTATTAACCGGGTAACAACAAATCGTGCTTGTTTCAATATCACGCATACCTGCTTCATGAATGGCCTTTTCCCAGACACCAAGTGAAGACCATGTTGTTGTCGTAGAAAACTGAGGATACAGCGGTAAAATTACAATTTTATCCGCACCCCAATTTCTAATTTCTCTAACAACTTGCGGCGCCATTGGATGCCAATAGCGCATACAGACAAAAGTTTTATAATTATCTGGAAGTACTTTTTGCAAAGCATCAGACTGCGCCTGCGTATTTTCTAAGAGTGGAGATTTATCACCAAGCTCACCATAGCTCTCACCTGCTTCACGCTTCGAACGTTTATTCGCTATCATTGATGCAATAAGACAGCGAAACGGGATAGGGACACGTATAATGTTCTTATCCATGAAAAAATTTAATAAAAAAGGACGAATAGCTTCCTTACAATCCGGACCGCCAAGATTAAATAAAACAACAGCAACTTTCTCGCTCATATCTTAACCCTTTAAAATTTTAACAAGTAATTCAACATTTTCCACGGGTGTATCTTTATTAATCCCATGACCAAGATTAAAAATATAGGGCTTTTCCTGAAGATCACTCATAATTTTTTCACTTGCCCTGATTAACACATCACCACCGGCTCTCAAAATTGCTGGATCTAAATTTCCCTGTACTGGCATATTCGGCTGTATCGCGCGCGCAGCCCACTGCGTTGGAACAAATTGATCCAGTGCCACAGCCGTAACACCGCTATCTTGAACATATTCAAGGTAATTATAACCAGCACCCCTTGGAAAACCAATAATCGGCACATGTGGATATTCACCGTGAACAATATCAACAATACGGCGAATTGGCTCTACACACCATTTGTAAAACGATTGCTGATCTACACTGCCTGCCCAACTATCAAATATTTTTACAACCTCAGCACCAGCATTAATCTGATTAATCAAATAGGCTGCACTTGATTCAACAAGCAAGGCAATGAGATTATCGAAAGCCTCAGGATTTTGATAAGCAAAAAGCTTCGTCTTCATAAAATCCTTCGAAGAACCACCTTCGATCATGTAAGTCGCCACGGTCCACGGCGCACCGCAAAAACCAATTAACGTCGTTTGCTTAAACCCTTCGTTACCGAGCGTTGTTTTCACATTCCCAAGCGCCTCATACACCGGTTCTAATTTTGAAAAGCCGCTATAACCAAGCTTTGCCACATCATCAGCTGTGTTAATTGGATCTAGTTTAGGGCCTTCTCCTTGCACAAATTCAAGATGCTGACCCAGGGCCATAGGAATAACCAATATATCAGAAAAAATAATAGCTCCATCCATTTCAAAACGGCGGATTGGCTGCATTGTAATTTCACATGCTGCTTGCGGATCGAAAGCCATCTCCAAAAATCCGCCCTTTTCCTGCCGCAGAGCACGATATTCAGGAAGATATCTCCCTGCCTGCCTCATAAACCAAAATGGTGGCTTCTCAGTCTTTGTCCCAGATAAAACATCTAGCAAAGGTTTTCCAGTCGTAATGCTCATGTCAAAATTTTCCCATAGTTCCAAGCATGCAAACCATGCCTTATTTTTATCTCTCTTCCTATTCTTTATTTATATTTTATTTAAGGTTTTAGTTAAGAGTAGGGCCTGTGAAAAAGGAGGATATCTTTTATCCAATTTTTTATCCTCAAATTCACACATAAATTTTCTTTTGTTTTTCTTATATTTATATCGATTCACTCCGATAACTGAAAAGAGAGCTATACTATTTTTACACAATGGGAAAACTGCCCCTGAAAAAAATGAGCAGAATCTGGATAAAATAACCCCACATTTATCCATAGATTTACTCCAGATTCGTTCACATTCTTATACAAGGCTATAGGATGCGAATCGTTTTTATGTTACGCATATAATAGTAATAATAAGGCTGTACGGACAACATATGTATCAAAATGCATTTACAAAATTAGAGCTGCCAGAAATGGCAATCGTTTTAGACCGTGTGAATGAAAAATTAGGCGGAATAGAATTTGATCCAGTTGATGCCGTAATCTTAGCACAAAATATAAGTTTCTATCCTGGCTACAGGCTTCTTGAGATTGCAGACCATACTGTCATGCCCTCAGTAAAGCGCTACGCCGTATATAGTGATGATGAGTTTTTTATCATCAATTTTTCAAATGAGCCGATCTATAAATTCAACGTTGATCTGCCAATTAATTTGAATAAAGAAAATGTCTCTGACTATGTTCGTTTTTTCTTTACCTATGTGAAAGGAAAACATGGCCGCTTCATTTTAACAGAAAATGTTGATGATATTCCTTGGAAAGAAGATCCACCTCCATCTGCAAGAAAAGCTCTTGGAGATTTGATTATTCCAATTACAATAGAGGATCATGACGAAGAAGGATCTTTCTTTATAAGATGCTGCATGTGTTTTAAAGATTCTCTTTTCAAAACACGCGTGAAAATCCAAAAAAATGGACTTGTATCAATGAGCGAAGAAGAATTGCTTGTTGAAGATATGCCAGTTTTGGATGATGTTTTCGCTCAATAACAAAATTTTCACTCATACATTTTTTAAGAATCGACCTGACAGGATCTATTTTTGTCAGTTATTTTCCCTATTATATTTACAGAAAATTTAACTTCGTAAACAGAGAGTTAAAAAACGCCCTTTATTTTCTATAATACACGGATTTTCTTGTTTTTTTCTCGATTTTAGAAAGATTCCGTTAATCATTTTACCCCCATAATAGAGATGTAGCGTGAATGAAAATTTCACGTTCGAGTAGGGTTCATAAAAAATAAATAGGTCGGGTCATGAGTGACATCATTAATATATCAACAGGGACAGTAAATACTGTGGCGTCCAGCTGCCGTGTTGCTTACACAATTAACAACGAACAGCCAGTGCTTTGTACGATCATTGGTCAGCAACCACTTTTCTACATGGATTATGGTGCTGATTACGAAGATGAAGAAAGTCTTTCTTTGGATGCGGCAGATCATAGCATTCTGGATATAGAGCTTGATAAGCTTACAAAAGAGCTTGATCAGTTTGAGCGTTTCTCTGAAAGCGAGATTATTAGCTCGGAAGAAAAAATGGCAGCATTTTTGGATAATGCTGATTTTATTACTAATAAAGATCAGGAAAAATCTGATTTCACGATTGATCAGTTAAAAGACATTTTAACTCAGAGCCGTTTGGTAAAAGCATATTTAGAAACAATGGATAAATATGACGTAGAGTTAAAGCATAGTGATCAAGTTGAGACAGCTTTATATGATCGTAAATCTGCACAAATTTTAGTAAATCCAAATTGTTCAGAAGTTGATCAAGTTCTATTAACTGTACAAGAACTACGCCGTCATTATCAGCACCGTTCTGGCGCGCTGATCAATCCTTTAACATTCCACCCTGACAATGCGATTTTAGTAAACCGCGCACAAGTTGCTGATCTTGCGGTTTCAGTTATTCGTGGTGCTTGGGAATTACAGCTGGCTGGTTATAAGCAAGCATGGGAACGTATTGAGAACTCTTCAATGGCAGATATGGGCCGTGCTTTTGCACGTGAATCATTCCTTGATTTCCGTACGATTAATAATGGCCAAGGTGCAGCAGCAATTTTTGAAGCTTGGTTCCTTTCTGAGCGTTGTCGTTCAGAAGATAAAAAAATCATTAATCAAATGCTGGCTGATCATGTTGGCTATGTGTTTGATCAGTTCCAATCAGAAACTTCATTAACACCATCAATTATTGCAGCCCTAGGTGAGATGCCTTTCGGCAAAAATTACCTGGCAGAACATGCCGCTACAATTATGGATGATGCAATTTTTACCGAAGTCAGAGACCGCTCAAACGCGAATTTCCTATGGTTTATCAAGTTCGAGCGTACATTCCGTGAAACGGAACAAGAGTTGCAAATTGTAGATGACCAAAAGGGTATGGGCACTTCGCCATCACAGGTTAACTCAAAATCACAGGGTCATAATAATGGGCAACAATTCTCAAACACCGCGTCTAACACCGCGCAGATCATTCAGCTTCCATTCGGATCAAACACCAAAACTTCCGAAGAAAAGCAAAAGACAGGAAGAAAGCTCGTCTCAGGAAATGCGCGCGCAAGAGAACATGATAAAGGCGATTTATCGAACATCGTTTACTTGCGAAGTAGACCAAGCGAGTAAAGAGACAGTAAAGAATGGTGAGCAAATGGATTTCTTTGAATTTCCAAGTTTTGATGAAGATGATTCTGCAACAGAAGCAGAAAATGCAAAGCAAAACCCACCTGCTTTCGTTCCTGGATCTCCGTATCTAGACTCCGTTAAAGATGTATGGGCAATCGAAGATCTTTATATTGATGTAGATTTTGATGAAACATTTGTTGCCCGTGACAAATATGAACTCCTTTCATGGGCAACTGCTCAGCTATGTTTAAGCCCAAGCGCCTCAATTATGCTTCAAGAAGCAATGGAAGATGGTTGGTGTGTAGGTATTGAAGATCTAAGTGGTCCAGATTTTCATTTAGATGTACCTGAAAAAATGATTGTTCTCGATGATAACGGGATGCTTCTTTCTGCCTTAGCCCGCAGCGAATATTTTCGGAATATGCTTTTAGTATCATATATTCGTGCTCTACGTGATGTATGGCAAGAAAAGCGCCATGGCGGATTTGATGAAGAATATGCGCCTGAAAATATTTTAATGCTTGAGCGCGTTCGCGCGGCTGATCTTGATGTCCTAGCTGTATTTTGTGGATGGGAACTCAGAGGAGAAGGACATGGAAGTCTTTGGCGTCATCTAATCGGTAGCGAAGATGGTGATATTGCCATGCGTTTTTCTGGATATCTTGAACGTGATCCGTCATCTTTATTTAATGGACAAGCCCTTGCAGCAGCATTTTCGCAGTGGTTCCGTGATATCCGCCGTGTAAGCACATGTGAACATGAAGTTATGAATGATCTTGATATCATTATGGCCGAGCGTGAAGATGCAGATATGGTTTTCGGAAATGAAAGATTAACACGCATAAAGCTTGAAACACTCTCTTGCTTGCCTGATAGAACAGCTTATTTGCAGGGTAAAGGCTCTGAAATTTTGGCTGACCCGTTATATGCAGGTATGCAAAGCATGGTTAATCAAGCGCATCTGATGCAAATTATTCACGATATACAAGTTACCCGTGTACAAAATGTACCGTTCAGAGATTCAAATCTGGCACAAAAAATCTTCCCTAATGGTTTATTTACACCAGAAGCAGAAGTTCCGGTACAATCTGAATAAAGTTTTGAAATAAGGGCTTTTCAGCCCTCTAACCAGCGCTTATGCTAAGTCTTCATAGATTAGGAATAGCATGAGCAAAGATAAAAGATTTCATATTCATTTGGTCTCAGATGCCACAGGTACGACGCTTCTTGGCCTTGCCAGAGCATGTCTTGCACAGTTTGAACATATTGATCCAGTGCAAAAATTTTGGCCACTAGTGCGTACGAAACGTCAGCTTGAGCGGGTCATTACGCAAATAAAAGAAAAGCCGGGTCCTGTCATTTTTACATTTGTCGATAATGATATGCGTCTTCGTTTACAAGAATCTTGTGAAGAGATGGGCGTACCATGCGTGGCTGTGCTTGATCCTATTATAAGAAGCTTATCTTCATATATAGGAGAGCACGCAAAAGGCGTTCCTGGTCTTCAACACGCGATGGATGATGCATATTTTAAACGCGTTGAAGCTGTTGATTATGCGATGAGTCACGATGATGGAAAAACACTAAAAGGCTTAAGTAAAGCCGATGTTATCTTGGTCGGTGTTTCTAGAACATCCAAAACACCAACCAGTATATTCTTAGCAAGGCGCGGTATTAAAGCAGCGAATATTCCTCTAGTACCGGGCGTAGAAGTACCAGATGAAAAACTTTCTCTAGTTAAGCCAATGTATGTGGGCTTAATTGCCTCTTCTGATCGTTTAATGCAGCTGAGAAGAAGCCGTTTAAAAGCGGGAGAAAAAGGCGCTTCAATTCATATTGAAGAAAATAGATATCTAGATGTCGAAGAAATTGACAAAGAGATTAAAAAAGCCCGTAGGCTCTATAGTAAAAAAGGCTGGCCTGTGATTGATGTAACTAAGCGCTCAATCGAAGAAACAGCAGCGGAGATCATGGCCCTCTTACAAAGGCAACGTGACAACGCAAAGAAAAAAAAGAAAGAACAAGCTCAAGCAGTGACAGGAGAAGGTACGTGATTATCCTGGCATCCAAAAGTAAAGCCCGTAATGAGATGCTGAAAAATGCTGGGTTAGAATTTACATCGCAGCCTGCCGAGCTAGACGAAGAAGAGCTGATTTTGCAGCATAAAAAAGCAGGTAAAGAAACCGCTGAGATAGCACAAATGCTGGCTGTAGAAAAAGCGCGCTCCATTTCACTGCAACATAAAGACGCGCTGGTTATCGGATCGGATCAGATTTTAGAATGCGAAGGCCAGCTTCTAACCAAGGCAGAAAATAAAGAGCAAGCGCTTGAAAAACTCAATTTTCTAAAAGGAAAAACACACCGTTTAATCTCAGCAGTAGCGCTTTGTAAAAACGGCGAAATGATATGGCAGGATAAAGGCGAAGCTTTTCTTTCAATGCTTAATGGAGATGACGCATTCTTGAAGCGTTATGTGCAACAAGCTGGCGAAGCCTTAACGCGCTCTGTTGGTGCATATGAGCTTGAATCCATAGGGGTTCAGCTTTTTGAAAAAATTGAGGGTGATTATTTTACAATTTTGGGTATGCCGTTATTAAAGCTGCTTAGCCGTTTACGTGAAGAGGGCATAAGCATATGAGTGATTTTATTAAAGCGGGTGTGATTGGGCATCCAATTAAGCACAGCAAATCTCCGCTCATTCATAATCACTGGATTGAACAATATGGGCTTTCAGGGCGCTATGAGGCCATTGATATTCATCCAGACCAATTGGCGGTGCGCTTAAAAGATTTGATCGAAAATGAAGACTATAAAGGCTTTAACCTCACCATACCGCACAAAGAACTTGTTTTAGATATATGTGATGAAATTACCTCTCAAGCCAGCGCCATCGGCGCGGTTAACACTATTACGGTTAAAGAGGGTAAAATTCTTGGCAGTAATACAGATGGGTTTGGTTTTGCGGAGAATATAAAACTAAACGCGCCAAACTTTGATTTTACTAAGGGAACATCAGTGATCTTAGGTGCAGGCGGCGCGGCGCGAGCATGTATCGCAGCTTTAATTGAAGAAGGTGCACCGCGTATTCTTTTGCTAAATAGAACCCGTGAAAAGGCAGAAAAACTTAAAAAAGATCTATCTGCACTAGATGTAATAGAGATCATAGATTGGGAAGAAAGACATGCTGCGCTAGAGGCCATAAATCTTCTTGTCAATACAACGGCGCTTGGTATGGAATCCCAGCGTGAATTAGAACTTGATTTGTCAGCTCTACCGCAAAATGCGCTGGTTAATGATATTGTTTATGCACCTTTATATACAAAGCTCTTACGAGAAGCGCAGGCGCAAGGAAACGATGTTGTCACCGGCATTGGAATGTTGCTGCATCAAGCCCGCCCCGCATTTAAACAATGGTTTGGCGTTATGCCACAAGTTGATAAAAAACTCGAGGAGATGGTGCTCGCATGATTATTCTCGGTGTTACAGGTTCAATAGGCATGGGAAAATCAACGCTCGGTTCTATGCTAGAGCAAATGAAAATCCCTGTTCATGATGCAGATGCATGCGTTCATGAGATGCTAGAATTTAGCTCACCTGCTTGGCCCGCTTTCTCTGCAGCCTTTCCTTATTTTTCCTATCCGTCTATTTATAAAAAACGCTGGTCTTGGAAAGCCTGGCGATTTAAAGAAACTGGATGGGTTAGGGGTATTAATAGGCAGGCTCTTGGAAAACTGGTTTTTGAAAATCCTGAGCTACGACAAAAGCTTGAAAATATTCTTCATCCATTTGTCCAGCAATCACAGCGTGATTTTATAAAGAAATATGAAAGAACAGGCCGTGATATTGTGGCGCTTGATATTCCCTTATTATTTGAAACCGGCGCTGATAAACGCGTTGATTATGTTTTGAATGTGTCTGCACCTGCTTTTTTACAGCGTCAGCGTGTTCTGAGCCGCCCTAACATGGATGAAGCAAAATTCGATAAAATCATCAGTAGGCAAATGCCGGATGGTGAAAAATGTGCCCGTGCTGATTTTGTAATTCACAGCGGCCTTGGCCGCGCTGTTATGATAAAAGAGCTTAAAGCCGTACTGAGTAAGATAAGGGCTACGCATAAACTAAATGAGGCAAGCTATGGTTAAAGAAATTGTACTGGATACAGAAACCACAGGTATGGATCCATCAAGCGGTGACCGCATTATTGAAATTGGCGCGGTTGAGTTGATGAACCACCTCCCAACCGGCAAAACTCTTCAAATATACATTAATCCAGAGCGTGATATTCCTGCGGACGCTACGGCTGTTCATGGCATTACGAATGAGTTCGTCGCTGACAAGCCTGTTTTCGCGCAGGTTTATACAGATTTTCTAGATTTTATTGAAGGTGGTAAGCTCATCATTCATAACGCTGAATTTGATATGAAGTTCCTTAATGCTGAATTAGCCAAGGTTGGGCATAAGGCGCTGAGCTGGAGTACAGTTGTTGATACGCTTGCGATTGCCAGAAAAAAATTCCCTGGCTCACCTGCGAATTTGGACGCGCTTTGTCGCCGATTTGGTATTGATAATAGCGGCAGAACATATCACGGCGCTTTGTTGGACTCGGAGCTTCTGGCAGAAGTGTACCTTGAACTTCTAGGCGGTCGTCAACATGGCCTTAGCCTCGCGGCAGAGAATAAAGGCGCATCAGGGGCAAAAAGCACTATTAAGGCTGAAAGAAAATTTAGAGAGCCGCGCAATTTTTCTCCAAGTGATGAAGAAATCGCTGCACATGAAGAGTTCTTAGAGAAGCTTAAAGATCCTATCTGGAAAAAAGCCCAATAAAAAAACCCCTTTAAGAAAGGGGTTTTCAATCTCGTTTATAAAAACGCTCTGACTAATTGACTGCTGTCTTTTGCGCAGCTTCAATTTCATCCTTGAAACGTTCCATGTAAAGCGCTTGAAAATCAACAGGGTTTAATAGAAGTGGCGGGAAACCACCGCGCACTGTTGTATCTGAAACAATCTGACGCACATATGGGAAAACCAAACGTGGAATTTCAATCAAAAGTACGGGATGATGATTTTCTTGAGGAATTTGGCTAATTTCGACAGTAGCGCCGTACTGAAGCTCAACCATAAAGACAACGTCTTCACCACGCTTAGCAGTCGCTTTAAGGTTAATTACAACTTCATAGAGGCTGTCCGAATCTTCTTCAGGAATTTTACGTGCATCCATACCGATATTTAGATCCATGTCTGGTTGACCGCCACCACCAATAATAGATTGTGGTGCATTTGGGTTTTCAAATGACAGATCACGTACATATTGCGTTAGGATATTAATAGGTACATCAGGCGCAATCTGTTGCTGTTCTGGTGAATTCTCTTCGCTCATAATAACTTTCTCTTGGTCTATTTTGTAAACTCTTCATGATCTAGCATGATTAACGGTCTTTGTCATCTGGCTTAATCTCTTCATACTCAGCTTCTATAACATTTGGGTCATGCGCACGATCGCTAGTACGTTCACTGTAATGCATATTGGTTTGGACATGCTGCCAATTTGTGTGATTGATGAGAACGTGGCGCGTAAATTTTCGGGCTTGCGGTATCAAAAGTAAAAAGCCAATTGTGTCAGTAAAAAAACCTGGCGTAATTAAAAGTGCCCCCGCCGCAACAAGGCAAAAACCGTCAAAAATTTCATCAAGCGGTAACTGCCCTTGCTTCATGGATGTCTGCATTGAATAAAGTGTATGAAGTCCCTGCGCTTTTACAAGCGATCCGCCTATTACAGCCGTTAAAAAGGCAAGGCCAAGCGTTGTCCATATACCTATATGCTCGCTCACACTCGCAAAAAGTCCCAGCTCAATCAGCGGAATAACAATAAAAATAATAATAAACGGCATTAAAAACCGCCTTTCATCTTTGTTTAATCTCAATATGTAACTATATAGGCTTACAAGATATGCTTTAAACTATTGTGCAGTGTATGTACACAGCCTGCTCAATATGTGATAAGGTTAATGAGTTAGGCGAAATAACAAATAGACAGAAGGGTTTTTTACCAGTGCCAGCTGATCTTTTTATATATGCTATTGTTGCTGCGGGTCTTATTTTTTGGTTGAGAAGCGTTCTTGGAACGCGCCATGGTGAGGAAAGACCACGATATGAGAATCTTAAAGATATAAACGCAGCGCAAAAAGAATTAAACCGTGAGCTAGAAGAGGTTACATCTACGGTCTCACGTGATAATGAAATCCGTGAACTTGCGCAGAATCCTGTTAAAAATTATTCTATTGCGAATAAGACAGCCGAAAACGGCCTTATTGATATCAGCAATAAAAGCGATTTTGATGTGCATTTCTTTATGGAGGGATCGCAAGATGCCTTTGCCATCGTTGTAGAAGCTTTTGCAGACGGGGATCGTGAAACACTTCAAGACCTATTGGGTGATGATGTATATCGTGCATTCGAAGCTGCAATCACCGAGCGTGAAGAACGCGGTGAAACTCAAATTACAGATATTCATTCTATACGCTCTGCAGAAGTGGTTGATGCCCGCCTTGAAGGAAGACAAGCAAAAATTACTGTGAAATTTAAAGCGGAAGAAAGCAGCGTAACAAAAGATGCTGATGATAAGGTTATTGCAGGCCATCCTGATAAAATTTCCGAGATGCAAGATATTTGGACATTTGGCCGTGACATCAAGTCTAAAAACCCAGCGTGGATAGTTGTAGAAACGCGAGGTGATTTCGAAGAAGATAACGAGCTTATCCCTGATACACATTAATCTAAACGATTATTCTTTGATCACTATCATGGAAGCGATAAACTAGCTTCATGATGATTCGCTCTTTCCTATTACTGTCCGCTTGTCTTCTCATTCCAGCCTGTAGTGATAGAGACAGTACGCCTCAACAAAAAACTGAGCCTAAGCGTGCTGAGCTAACGCTTATCCCTGCTTCTTTTAATGACTTGCCGGGCTGGAAAAATGACGATTTAAAAAGCTTTGTCCCTGCATTTAACAAAAGCTGTGAACGCCTTTTAAAACAGGACCCACAAAAAAATATCTATCCAATGGCGCAGGCTGGTACAAACGAGCAATGGCAACGAATTTGTTATAGCTTTAATACGGCTTCATTAAGTTCTAGTGATAAGATTCGTGAATTCATAGAGCTCCATCTAACGCCGCGCTTAGTATTGTCTGATGGTGAAGAACAGGGATTATTTACGGGCTATTACGAAGCTTCTCTACGCGGAAGCCGAACACGAGGCGGTCCTTATCAAATACCGTTATTTCAGCGCGCTAATGACTTAGTCATGGTGCATTTGGGAGAATTTCGCGATAGCCTTAAGGGGCAGCGTATTGCAGGACGTGTAGTAGACGGAACACTTAAACCTTATGAAAGCCGAGAAGAAATCGTTTCGGGAAATTGGCCGCATAATGACAAGGTTTTGGTCTGGGTTGATAATGCTGTTGATGCATTTTTTGTGCAAATTCAAGGTTCAGGCATTGTTACGCTTAATGACGGCAGTACTATGCGCGTTGGCTATGCTGGACAAAATGGTCATCCATATTATGCGATTGGCCGTGAATTAATTAACGCAGGGCATTTGACAAAAGAAACCGTCTCGATGCAGTCGATTAGACAATGGTTAGAGAATAATCCGACTGAAGCCGGGCGCGTTATGAACACAAATCCATCATATGTTTTTTTTAGAGAATTAAAAGGCGATGGGCCGCTAGGAGCCGAAGGCGTTGCATTAACTGCTGGACGCTCGCTTGCGGTAGATAGGAGTTATATTCCCTATGGCTTGCCAATATGGACGGATATAGACGCGCCCATAGAAGGACAAACACCGCGTTTGCAAAAATTGATGATGGCGCAAGACACGGGTGGAGCAATTAGAGGGCCTGTGCGTGGTGATGTCTTCTGGGGCTACGGCAAAGCCGCTGAACAGCTTGCTGGACCGATGAAATCAAAAGGGCGATACTGGGTTTTATTACCAAAGTAAGAACTTAGTCTTTTAATAAAGCCCGCCTGTTCCTGTATTAGAAACTTCTGGAATTTCTTGGTAGATAGGTTCCCCATCTTCGTTAGTTAATGGCTCTTCATTATTATAATCATTCAGATCATAGACAATATTGATTCCTGTACCATCAAGGATATACATATCTTCACTCGGCTCTGTACCAACTTTAAACGCTTCCCAAATTACTTTTTCATCACCAAGTTTTGCACGTGCGCCAGTTTCGGCGTTAATTTGTACGTGACGAATGCCGTTCGGTGTACGGAATGGAATTAAAGGCTCATCTTTTAAGGCTTCACCCATAAATTCTTTAAAAATAGGAACAGCCACCGAAGAGCCCGTCTCACGCTTACCAAGTGAGCGCGGCTCATCAAACCCAACAAAAACACCAGCAACAAGGTCAGGTGAAAAACCAATAAACCAAGTATCTTTAGATTCGTTTGTAGTCCCAGTTTTACCGGCAAGTGGACGGCCAAGCGAACGTATGCGAACACCTGTACCGCGCTGAACCACGCCTTCTAAAATTGAAACCATTTGATAGGCGCTACGTTCATCTGTTAACTGCTCACGCATATCAGGAACTTCAGGAGCGTTTTGTTCTTCCCATTTTATTTTTTTACCGCATTTATCACACATGCGATTATCATGACGGAATATCGTCTCACCATATCTATTTTGAATACGGTCAATAAATGAAGGTGTTATTTTCTTACCGCCATTAACAAGTACGCCATATGAACCAACAAGGTTTAAAAGAGTTGTTTCTTGCGCGCCCAATGAATTGGAAAGCAGCGGTGGCATATTTTCATTAATACCAAAATGACGGGCATAATCGGCGATTTTTTCCATGCCTAGATAATCAGCTAATCGTACAGTCATCAGGTTTTTAGATTTTTCAATTCCAACGCGGATAGGTGTTGGACCGTAATATTCATTTGAATAATTTGTCGGTGACCAGAAATTTCCTGGACGATCTTCAATAACAAAAGGAGCATCTAACACAAGAGTTGCAGGCGTAAAGCCATGCTCTAAAGCAGCCAAATAAACAAAAGGTTTAAAGGCTGAGCCCGGCTGTCTTTGTGCCTGCGTTGCACGATTAAATACAGAGATACCATGCTTCCAACCGCCTTGCATTGCCAGTACACGCCCAGTGTGCGGATCAAGTGCGATTATAGCGCCCTGCACATCTGGAATTTGACGAAGTGAATAGCCTTGATCAGTGTCAGCAATCGCTTCAGCCATAATCACATCACCTTTTTTGATGACTTGGCTCATACGCTTAATTTCAGGGCCTCTAGCATACCCTTCGTTTTTATATTCGCGCGCCCATTTAACATCATCCAACTTAATATGGCCTTTGCTGCCATCTTCAATACGAAGCTGTGCTGTGTCATTTGTAGTTTTTGTAACAAGGGCTAAAACCCAGTTCTCAACCATACCTTCAGGCTTTGTAGTACTCCCTTTGGTCCAGCCCTCCATATCCATTTCAGAGAGGCTTTCGATTGGCCCACGCCATCCGTGGCGCTTGTCATAGGCCATAAGACCGTTTCTAAGGGCTTTAACAGCAATTTTTTGCATGCGCGGATCAAGTGTAGAACGTACAGCAAGACCGCCGCCATAAAGGCTATCTTCTCCATATTTCTCTTCAAGCTCACGCCTGACTTCTTCGGTAAAATAAGGGGATCTTACGATGCGTGACTCATTACGCGTATAGGTTTTAATTGGCTCTAATATCGCCATATCTTTTTGGCTGGTGGTAATATAGCCATTAGCCTCCATGCGGCGTAGGACCTCATTACGTTGCTTCACAGCTCGCTCATAATGTTTAACCGGATGGTAGTTATTAGGGGCTTTTGGAAGCCCGGCCAGATACGCCGCTTCGGCTAGCGTGAGCTCATCCAAGGACTTATTAAAATATTGTAGAGCCGCCGCTGCGACACCGTACGCACGAAATCCAAGGAAAATCTCATTAAGATAAAGCTCAAGAATATCATCTTTTGTCAGCGCTTTTTCTAGGCGGTTAGCAAGGATAGCTTCTTTAATTTTACGCTCGAAAGAACGTTCATTAGTAAGAAGCATATTTTTTACAACTTGCTGTGTAATGGTTGATCCGCCGATAACATTGACATCACGGCCGGCTAAATGCTGTGCATAGACAAATGCCGCGCGCATAATAGCCATAGGATCAACGCCCTGATGGGTATAGAAATTCTTATCTTCTGCTGAAATGAACGCTTGCTTTACAAGGGGTGGAATTTTCTCAATAGGCATAAAAACGCGTTTTTCCTGAGCAAATTCTGCCATTAAACGCCCATCACCGGCATATAGCCGCGTTACAATTGGCGGTTCATAGCCTTTAAGCTGTTTATAATCAGGAAGCTGCGCTCCAAAATAGCTGAAAACTGCGAAAAGAACGATGACACCTGCAAAAAGTGCAACGCATCCGAGCGAAAAAAGCCCTAAAAATCCGTACCAAATATATTTCATTCTATGAGGCCTTAAATCTCTGTTTTTGCCATTATATAATTCTACGCAATGCGGCGCGTGATTGGTCCATCAGCGCGCCCATGAATAAATTGTTCAACATACTCATTGCCAGAATTGTCCATTTCATCAACGCTGCCATGCCATACGATTTGCCCTTCATGAAGCATGGCTACGTAATCAGCTATTTTTCGAACGCTTGCCATGTCATGCGTAATTGTCATAGCCGTAGCACCAATTTTTTGAACCTGCTCAACGATAAGATTATTAATCACATCTGCCATAATCGGGTCTAGACCAGTCGTTGGTTCATCAAAGAAGATAATCTCTGGATTGGTAGCAACCGCGCGTGCAAGACCAACTCGTTTTTGCATACCGCCAGAGAGCTCAGCAGGATAAAGATCAGCGACTTCAGGCATCAAACCAACAGCCTTTATTTTTTCAATGGCAATTTCACGTGCCTCCTTGCGGCTTGCCCGGCGTCCTTGAATGAGCCCAAAAGCCACATTCTCCCATACTTTTATAGAGTCGAATAAAGCGGCGCCTTGAAAGAGCATACCAAATTTCCTTAAAACCTCATCACGGTCTTTTCCACTTAAATTCGTAGTTTCTTTTCCATCAATTTTTATTGAGCCTTGATCAGGATGAAGAATCCCAAGCACACACTTAAGGCTGACGGATTTTCCTGTTCCAGAGCCGCCAATAATGACAAGAGATTTGCCCTCAGGTACGCTCACATTAACACCACGGAGGATTTTTTTAGATCCAAAAGCTTTATGGACGTCAGTAAGCTCTATTTTAGGAACGGTATTTGTACTCATGAGAAAAAGACCTGCGTCAGAATGTAATTGAAAATCAGAATAAGAATAGATGATGACACAACAGCATTCGTTGTCGCTGCACCCACACCTTGCGCACCGCGCCCAGAATTAAAGCCGTGATAACAGCCCATCGCAGCAACGATAAAACCGAAGACAGCCGCTTTGATAAGGCCGGATACGACATCCATTGATGTTAAGACGTCCCACGTTTGCGTCAGATAACTAGCTGGATTAAAACCTAGATTATAGATCGCAACAATATATCCGCCATAAATACCAATAATATCGCCAATAAGAACAAGAACGGGCAGTGTAAGTGTTGCGGCCAAAACGCGCGGCGCAATCAAATATTTATAAGGGTTAACCGATAAAGTTGTTAAAGCGTCAATCTGTTCTGTTACGCGCATTGTTCCAATTTCAGCGGCGATAGCTGCGCCGACACGGCCTGCGACCATAAGGCCAGCCAAAACGGGTGCAAGTTCACGGGTAACGGATAAAACCACAACGCCTGCAATAGCACTTTCAGCATTAAAACGGGTAAAGCCTGTATAGCTTTGAAGAGCGAGCACCATCCCTGTAAATAAAGTGGTCATGCCCACAACAGGTAAAGAATAATAGCCAATATCAACAAATTGACGCCATAACTGCGAAGGAAAGTATGGCGGGGCAA
>Ga0208837_1000049_pt1 | contig 20813 bp, 23 predicted proteins | sample DeeseametaMP0327_FD_184214 | JGI IMG/M metagenome (GOLD analysis project Ga0208837, IMG submission 184214) | Marine microbial communities from the Deep Atlantic Ocean - MP0327 (SPAdes) | ecosystem: Environmental > Aquatic > Marine > Oceanic | place: East of Recife, Brazil, South Atlantic Ocean...
GCGTCAGCTTTAGCATCATATAGATCAACAGATCTTGTCGCTTTATCATTCGCCCAACTACGTTTTCCCATTGCACCGGTTCTAATACCACCTGCAACAGTTTGCTGCTCTTTAGGGTTTGTACCAGAAAAAACAGGGCCAACCTCACCAAGGGCTGCACTATCATAGCTGCGCGCTTCGTTTCTTAGCGCCGCCTCGATCAATGTCGGTAAGATAGATGGACGCATCACATCCATTTCTGACGAGATTGGATTTTGTAATTTTAGGCTGTTAATAGCATTATCATTTGCACCGAATATACGCGCTTGCTCTTCACCTATAAATGACCATGTTACGCACTCATAAAGACCGCGTGAAGCCAGGGCAGCACGCGCAAGACGCACACGAGTTAATAGCGGCGTTTCAGCCGTTTCAGAAATTGAAGCTTCTTGACGTACTGATACGGATGGAATTTTATCAAAACCATAAATACGTGCAATCTCTTCTGTGATATCAGCTTTACCAAAGACATCACCGCGCCATGATGGCGGCGTAATTTTCCAAGGTGCTGAGGCACTATCCACGGTAAAGCCAAGCTTAGATAGTATATCTTTTTGCTGCGCTTCCTCAACATTAATACCAATGAGCTGATGCACAAAAGCTGGGTCATATTCTATAACACGTTTCCACTCTACCATTTGGCCAGCATCAACAATTTCACTGACCTCTGTGCTATCTGTACCACAAAGATCTATCACCATTTTTGTGAATAGCTCCATGCCTTGCCTTGTAAATTCAGGATCCACACCGCGATCAAATCTATAACGTGCATCACTTGATACGCTGAGATCACGGCCAGTTCTAGCGATACGCTCTGGAATAAAGTATGCCGATTCAAGAAAGATATTTTGTGTATCCTCTTCAGCGCCTGTGCTCGTACCGCCTACTATTCCGCCAAGACCAATTACGCCGCTCTCATCATTGATTGTCACTGCATCTGCGCAAAGGGTATAGCTCTTATCATTTAGAGCTTCTAATTCTTCTCCGCCTTTAGCCACTCCAGCATAAATATTCCCTTTTAGTTTATCTGCATCATATACGTGAAGCGGGCGTGAAAACCCATGCGTGATATAATTTGTAATATCAACCAGCGCTGAAATGGGACGAAGCCCAATCGCTTTTAGGCGCTGTTGAAGCCATTCAGGCGAGCTACCGTTTTTAATATTCTTAATGTAACGGCCCGTGAAGTGCGGACAGCCAGGATCGTTGATCTTCACATCAATTGGTGAGCTAAACGTGCCTTTTATCACTTCAATATTTAACGGCTTAAGCGTGCCTAAAGCGGCCGCGGCTAGATCACGAGCGATACCGTAGATACCTGCACAATCCGCGCGGTTTGGGGTTAGCGCAATTTCAATCACGGGATCATCAAGGCCGTAAATTCCGGCCATCGGTGTACCGATCTCATACTCATCTGAGAGCTCAATAATGCCTTTATGTTCATCAGATAAGCACATCTCTTTTTCAGAAACCATCATGCCGTTACTCTCAACACCTCTGATCTCTGCTTTTTTAAGTGTAATATCTAAGCCAGGGATATAGCTGCCATTGGGCGCGAAGATGACTTTGATGCCTTCTCTTGCATTTGGCGCGCCGCAAACAATTTGCAGTGTTCCGTGATCAGCTGTTTTTACGCTACAGACCTTTAACTTATCTGCATCTGGATGCTTTTCTGCTTTTTCAACGTAAGCAACGGTAAAAGGCGCATATGTTTTCGCGCGGTCATTCACCTCTTCGACTTCTAAACCAATATCCGTGAGGGTATTACAGATTGTTTCAAGATCCGCATCTGTATCTAAATATTCTTTGAGCCAGCCAAGTGTGAATTTCATTGTTTTAGTATCTCGTTATCTTTGTCTAAGACATTAGAATTAGCGTGAAATGCTTAGAAAATCTAGCCCTTTTATCCACCCATTTTTAACTCTTCCAGCTCTAACCAGCGCGATTCATAACGCTCTAATCGCGCTTCTTCATCCGCCAGGGCTTTTGTCATTTCATGGAAAGCATTGGCATCGCGCTTATAAAAGTCTGGGTCAGCCAGAGATTCATTATAAGTTTTAATCTTTTCTTCCGTCTTCGCCATTTTATCAGGGAGCTGCATAAGCTCACGCTCCAGCTTGTAAGAGAGTTTTTGTGGCTTAATCGACTTCTCTTCTGGCTCGTCCTGTTCAGCTTTACTTTCCACCTGCTTTGGATCTTGTGAAGTACTGTTATCTCTTTTCTTTTCTGCTTTTCCTGATTTAAAATTCAAGTAATCAGAATAACCGCCAATATGTATTTGCGGCTTTGCATCCCCTTCAAATGCTAAAATCTTAGTCACTGTTTGGTCGAGAAAATCACGGTCGTGCGAGACAATTATCAGCGTGCCTGTGTACTGGCACAATATCTCTTCGAGCATATCCAGCGTGTCCATATCAAGATCATTTGTAGGTTCATCCAGAATTAAGCATGTTTTAGGATTAGCGAGGATTTTTGCAAGCATCAGCCTATTTTTCTGCCCACCTGAAAGCTGGCTTACTTTGTCAAAGGCCCTTGAAGGATCAAACATAAAATCCTTAAGATAACCGCAAACATGGCGCTGCTTACCCATAACGTCGATATAATCACCGCCGCCCGGAGAGAGGACTTTTTTGAGTGTATCAGATGGGTCTAAATCACTGCGCTTTTGATCGAAGTAAGAAAACTCAAGCTCTTTACGCCTTTTAACGCTGCCTTGATCTGGTTCCATCTGCCCTATTAACATTTTCAAGAATGTCGTTTTCCCGGAACCGTTCTTGCCCAAGATACCTATGCGGTCACCGCGTTGAATACGAAGTGAGAATTTATCAAGAATTTTTAAATCTTCGAAGCTTTTATGAACGTTATAAAATTCTGCAACAACTTTAGAAGTTGCATCAATATTTGGCAAAGGTTTAAGGTCAATTTTTTGGGTAGCTTTGCGGTACGAAGCCTGATCCGCTTTCAGTTTTTCGCGCATCTCACGCACCTTCGCCAAGCGTGCTACGTTTCTTTTTACACGGGCCTTTACCCCCCTCGAAGCCCAGGCAACCTCTAATGCTACAGAGCTTTTTCGGTTTTGTAATTCACGCGCTTCTTGCTCTAAGAGCATTTCCGACCACTCATCGAAATATTTAAAGCCGCGCGGAGAAACCTTCATAGAGCCGCGGTCAAGCCAAAATACTTTATTTGTTATATTAGCCAAAAAAGTTCGGTCATGTGAAATCACCATCAACGTCCCGCGATAGCTATTGAGATAGTCTTCTAGCCACTGAATAGCTTCTAAATCGAGATGGTTTGTCGGCTCATCAAGGAGAAGAATATCCGGCTCCTCGACAAGAGCCCTTGCAAGCCCCGCGCGCCTGAGCTGGCCTCCAGAGAGATGCGTCATATCGCGGTTAACATCCAGCTCTAAATTTTGCGCTACTATATCGACTTTATAGCTATGAAGTTCACGATCTTCTTCTTTGATTTCCTGCAATATATATTGATATACGCTCTGGCCTTTTTTGGGCGTAATGTCTTGGTGCAAATAACCAATGGTAATTCCGGGTTCTTCCCAACGTTCACCATCATCAAGCTCTAAATTGCCCGTGATAATGTTCATCAAAGTTGATTTACCCGCACCGTTTTTTCCAACCAGCGCGATGCGGCTATTTTCATGAATATTAAATGCCAGATTTTCAAAAACTGGTTCTTCACTAAATCGTATTAGCGCATCTTTTACGCTGAGTAGTAATCGTGTTGACATGCGCCCTATTTAGCGGCTTTGTTAATTAAAGCCAAGGCTTTTGTTTAGATCTTCAATAAACTTGGTACGTGCTTTATCTTTGGCTTCTAAAAATTTCATTGGCAATGTTGTATTCACGAAAATCGTATAAGTTTTTCCTGTGTCTACATTTTGAGTCTTATGCATATTATAATAAATACTTACTTCCCGGTTTGGTACCGTTTCTTGCACAATATGCCTTATATACCTGAAGATCATTTCTTCTTCATGAAGTGTAATAACATCATAAGCATCATCAAGGGTATATCCTGTTCCAGAATTTATCACTGTACGGATAATGCCACGTTTTAACCAATTAAAGAATTTTGGATCACCATATCGCTTATGGCTTTCCGCCAGAGCCGCAAGCTCCATAACCACACCTAAATGTGCCATATGGTTTATCACTAAATTTTGATAAGCTCTGAGTTGTGCTTGATACTCATCAGGGTCTTGCGTTGTATCCAAAGTAAAAGCAATTTTATGGAGCTTTTCAATGGTTTCTATACCATCAGGATCATATTGACGTGTTTGAGTATATGTTCTTCTGAAACTAACCCAATCCATATTCGTTGGATAATTACTAAGTGCATGCCTAGCCATAGCTTCAAATTTAGGATTAGCTCTCCATGCCTTTGTTTGAATATCATCTATTGTTTTTTCAGGCAGCGCAAAAATGTTATCTGTCTGCGCGTGCGCTCCAGACATAGGTATTAAAAAAACTAAAGCGAGTGCTATTTTAAGAGTATTTCTTACAAACATAATTCCATCTTAGCATGAGCTTTTTAAAATTTCTTGGCATTTTTTACTTATAGTGTTAGATATGCGGCGTTCTTATTTTGAGGACGTAAAAGCCGGTCGCAGACCCTACCCGGCGTGATAACTAAAACAAGGCTATAAAATGAAAATACTTGTCGTTTGTTCTGGTGGAATGGATTCCATCACTTTGGCATATAAAGCTGCTAAAGAATATGAGCTTGCTGGGCTTATTTCTTTTGATTACGGTCAGCGCCATAAAAAAGAATTAGAGTTTGCTGCGCTTGCCGCCAAACGTCTCAATACCATTCATAAATGCATTGATTTATCCTCACTAGGCAGCGTGCTTTCTGGTAGTGCTTTAACTGATGACATTGATGTACCAGATGGACATTATGCAGAAGAGACAATGAAAATTACGGTTGTGCCGAACCGTAACGCGATTATGCTGAGCATCGCATACGGCGCAGCGGCGGCTATGGGTGCCGATACTGTTGCGACAGCTGTACATGGTGGAGACCACTTCATTTACCCTGACTGTAGACCTGATTTTATAAATAGCTTTAGCACGATGCAAAATCACGCACTTGAAGGTGTAGCGGAAATTTCATTATATACGCCCTACTTAGACAAAACTAAAGCGCAAATTGCTGAAGAAGGCGGTGCACTTGGTGTCCCATATGAAGAAACATGGTCATGCTATAAAGGCGGCGCGCAGCATTGCGGGCGATGCGGTACATGCGTAGAACGCCGTGAAGCTTTTGCCTTGGCAGGTTTAGACGATCCGACAATATATCAAGATCCTGATTTTTGGATTAAAGCCGTTCAAGACGCACAATAACTATAAAAATAAAAGAATAGGATATAGAGAATGTATATTATTACTAAGGAATTCCATTTTTCAGCCTCTCATCACCTGCCATCCCTTCCGGATGAGCATCCGTGTAAGCGCGTTCACGGCCACAATTATATTGTAATTGTTGAGTTGCAATCCGAAGAGCTCAATGAACATGGATTTGTCCGTGAGTTTGCAGAACTGAATCAGCTTAGAGACTATATTGATGAAAAGTTTGATCATCGACTGCTCAATGATGTCGTGGGTGATAACATGGTGAGTTCAGAATGTTTAGCCAAGCATTTTTATGATTGGTGCGCTGCACTCTGGCCTGAAACCTCAGCCGTTAAGATCATTGAAACACCAAAACTTACAGCAGAATATAGGCCCAGAAAATGAGTGAAAATATTCGCATTTCAGAAATATTTGGCCCGACCATTCAAGGGGAAGGCGCACTCATAGGACGGCCGACAGTTTTTGTTCGCACAGGCGGGTGTGATTATCGCTGCTCTTGGTGTGATACATTACATGCCGTAGACAGTGAGTACCGTGATGAATGGACCGCAATGTCCGCAAAAGACATCATGAGTAAAGTTGAAGACTTGAGCGGTGGCAAGCCACTGACAATTACACTTAGCGGAGGAAACCCGGCTATTCAGCCGTTTGATACTCTTATTCAATTGGGTCACGAAAAGGGCTATGAATTTGCTATGGAGACACAGGGCAGTGTCTCGAAAGATTGGTTTTCAAAGCTTGATGTGCTTATTCTTTCGCCTAAGCCCCCTTCAAGCGGTATGGACACTGATTGGATTGATTTTTATCAATGCCTTAAAAAGGCTGGCTTCGAAAAATCAAACGGTCCAGATATTCTTTTAAAATTTGTTATTTTTGATGAAGAAGATTATCTCTATGCAAAGGATGCATCTTCGCGTTATCCATATTTGCCTGTATTTTTGCAGCCGGGAAATCATCAGGTAGACGGTGATGCAGATCAAGAAGGGCTCATGCAAAAAATGCGCTGGCTTATTGATCTCACGGTTAAAGATCAATGGTACGAAGTTACAATATTACCGCAGCTTCATGTCATGATTTGGGGCAATGAAAAAGGAGTTTAAAATGAGCGATAATATATATGAAAATTTAACGCAGCTTGGTAGTAAAACTGATCTACCAAATAGCCCAGAAGAAGCCGTTTTAGAGCGCGTTCCTAACCCTAAAAAAGAAATGGATTATTGTGTGCGTTTCAGTGCGCCTGAATTTACATCACTTTGTCCACTTACAGGCGCACCAGACTTTGCGCATTTAGTGATTGATTATGTGCCGAATGAATGGCTGGTTGAGAGTAAATCACTAAAACTTTTTCTAGGGTCTTTTAGAAATCACGGGGCATTTCATGAAGATTGTACACTCGAAATAGCTAAGCGTTTAATGGACTTACTCAATCCGAAATGGTTTAGGATTGGCGGCTATTGGTATCCTCGCGGCGGAATTCCAATTGATGTATTTTATCAAAGCGGCGAAGAGCCAAAGGGTGTTTGGATTCCTGAGCAAAGCGTACAAAACTATAAGGGACGAGGATAGTCAGATGAGTGTTGAAATCTATGGCATAAAGAACTGCGATACGATGAAAAAAGCCTTTAAATGGCTTGATGAGCATAATGTCACTTATAAATTTCATGACTATAAAAAAGAAGGGGCGGATGCCCACATCCTTGAAAAAGCTATAGAGCAGCATGGGTGGGACACAGTCATCAATAGACGCGGTACTAGCTGGCGTAAATTAGATGAAACGCTTAAAAACTCTATGGATGAAGCAAGTGCTATTGAGGCTGCACTTGAAAATCCATCGTTGATAAAACGACCGCTTCTTATCTCGGGTGATAAAATCACCCTTGGCTTTAAAGCCGAGCTCTATGCCGATCTGTTTTAAGATATCATTAGCGGTAATGTAGCCAATAGCAGCGCCGCTAAAATTAAATTGATAATAAGACGAATTTTATCGTCTCTGAAAACCTTTGCAATTGCTTGCCCTATTAAAGCCCAGCAATTCGTAGAAATGCCTGAACATAAAATTCCAGCAATAAATGCCGCGATCATCATAGCAATCATTGAAGTATTTTCAGGCAAGAGGCTCATTGAAGATAGTGCAAAAACAAGTGCTTTTGGGTTCACAAATTGAAAAGCGTAAGCTTCAAAAAAAGAGAGCGGACGAGCGGTAGATTTACGTTGCTTATCTAGCCCTATACGCCCAGCCATTACAATCTTATATGACAAATATAAGAGATAGGCAGCGCCAAAGTACTTTAATGCGAACATCAATTCAGGAAAGGCTTTCACAGCAGCACCAACCCCAATCACGCACAACATCAGTAGTGTAGTATAACCGCCCATAATACCCGCTATATGCGGGACTGTTTTACGATAACCAAAATTCATACCGCTAGCAGTTAGCATCACGTTATTTGGACCTGGCGTCATGGCACCAATAAACAAATAATAAAAGAATGGAAAAAATGCGCTGATCATTATAATTACTTTTAGGTATAAAGTCCTGCCATTTAAAAAGGCATGACATGAAATGTGAAATTAAGCTTGTGGCCTATATTTTTATACAATGCCTGCGCTGCTACATTGTCACTCTCGGCCATCCAGTACATGCGCGCCCATTTTTCTTTTCGACCTAGCTGCGCTAAATGTTGCACCATCTTGTGCGCGATGCCTTTTCCGCGGCTATTTGGGTCAACAAAAACATCCTGCATATAGCATGCATCATTAACTGCTCCTGTGGTTGGGTGCAGCACAAAATGCGTCAAACCCAAGAGCTTTCCCTTTTCTTCTGCAACAATTCCAAAGACACCAGATTTTTCATCAAGAAGGCGACCCCAAGTTTTTGTGGTTACAAGCTGATCACGTTGCCCTAAGTTATTTCCATCCCATAAGGGTAGCCACTCAGGGAAGTCATTTTCAGCGATCGCTCTAATTTTGACTGTCATTGTCCTGTCGCACTGTTAGGACGATCAAGCGGATCAAATCCATAATGTGCAAGCCAACGCACATCGCATTCAAAGAATGTTCTCAAATCTGGAATTCCGTATTTTAGCATCGCTAAACGCTCAATCCCTGTACCAAAAGCAAAACCTTGATACTCTTCTGGATCAATACCGCAGTTTTTAAGTACATTGGGATGAACCATACCAGAGCCAAGAATTTCCATCCATTTTTGCTCTTCGCCTTCTGGAGCTTTTCCAAGTTTTATAGATCCATCAGCTTTCTTAGTGTACCCAATATCAACCTCTGCTCCCGGCTCAACAAACGGGAAGAAAGATGGACGGAAACGTACAGGTAGATCATCAAGACCAAAAAACGCGCGAACAAAATCTGTCAAACACCCTTTAAGATGTGCCATCGTCACGTCTTTATCGATATAGAGGCATTCCATTTGATGGAACATAGGTGTATGCGTCATATCATAATCTGATCTGTACGTGCGCCCGAAACAGATTGTTTTAATCGGGGGTTGGTTTTCCTGCATATGACGGATCTGTACGCTTGATGTATGCGTACGCAATAGCTTTTTAGCACGCTCACCTTCTTCGCGTTCATCTTCTGGCAAGAAAAATGTATCTTGCATTTCACGCGCCGGGTGACCAGGTGGAAAATTCAAAGCTGTGAAGTTATGCCAGTCATCTTCAATATCTGGTCCTTCTGCAACTTTGAAACCCATAGACGCAAATATTGTTACAAGCTCTTCGATAGTTTGTGAAATAGGGTGAACACGCCCTTTTCTCTCTTCGCGCGGTGGCAAGGAAATATCCATTGTCTCCGTTGCTAAACGCTCTGCCATTTCTTGTTTTTTAAGGGCAGCTTCTTGCGTTTTAATCAAAAGGGCAATTTCATCTTTCAGAACATTTAAGGCCTGTCCCTTTGTTTTACGCTCTTCTGGATCCATTTTACCGAGCGTTTTCATCAGCGCCGTAATACGGCCCTTTTTACCAAGGACAGTTACGCGCACATCTTCTAGTTTTTGAAGATCTGTTGCCGCTTCGATTTCATCAGTTATTTCGGTTTTTAATGCTTGTATATCACTCATAGCCCAAATTTTTAGCACCTTGAGCCTAAGACACCAAGAGTTTTTTCACCTCAGTGAGGCTGTGTACTAAATATGTCGCTCCAGCTTTTTTCAAACGCGCCTCACTCACGCCGCCGCCGGTAATGCTATAGCTGGTTAAACCTAGCTCATGTGCAATTTCCGGTTCTTCCATACTATCGCCAATAATTGAAGTCTTTTCAGGGTCAAACCCATGAAGGTTCATATATTCCCTCAGGCGAAGAACTTTAGTTGTGCTTTGTAAAATCGTTGTGCCGTCACAATCATGAGCATTAATATCATCAAAAAAATGACGAATATTTAGACGTTCTAAATGCGATTCAATTTTATCAGTTAGATAATTGGATAGAATTATAATTTTATAATTCTCTTCTTTTAAATATTCTAAAAGCTCACGTGCACCGCCCCTTGTGCGACAATTTTTGGCGAATTTATCATAGCTAGATTGGAAGACTTGGTTACCCTCATTCTTACGTTCTAGAACAGTGTTTTCACTGACACCATTATCCTCATAGAATTTCAGAACTGGAAAATTAAATGTCTGACGAAAACGTGTCATAGAAATTGATGGCGCACCATAAAAATTCAAACATTCATTCGAAGCATCTAAACTTGCTTTCGTGTCAGATATAATTGTGCCGTTCCAGTCAAATACAAATAATTTATGATCCATAAAATGAATTATAGAGCGCCGCTTCTTAATAACAAGCTTCGTCTAACTTTAGTTATAGATTTGCAGATGGACGCGTTACAAAATTAATCGATGTGGACGGGTGATCATACGTGCCGTCATATGGCGTGAACATCTCAACCGACTTTAACTCTAAATTTTCTGAACCAATAACTGCTTGAACACGTTTGTGAAATGCTGCGCCAATTTCTTCCATAGTTTGACCGTCATTTATAGCTTGCTTTATGTAGCTTAGTTCACTTGATAAGGCTTGAACTATACTATCTTGAAGACTTAACTGATCTGTATCGGATAGAAGATTAATTGATACATCTATCTCATGTGTATGGCTTTCGCGATATATTCCTGCATCCTACGCATGTGAGTGATGTACATTCACTTTATTAAATTTAATTTGGTGATTACCTTGATTAATCCTATGCTTCGGCGCATTAATGGCACTTCCTTCATAGCTAAAATCATAAACGGTTCCATATAGTGCTTTTAGACTTTTACGGATTTCAGGAATGCCTTCACGCACGGCCTTATCCAAAGCCGTTAGGTCACTTTCGCTTAGATTATTCTCTATGATGTTTTTAAGTTTTTCTTCAATTTCTTTATTGAGGATTAAAGATATGCCTTTATCGTTTTGCGCTTTAAAACTAAGATAAACGTCATCCCCACTCACACTATTGCTGAATGGGCCAACTAGAGCCTCATGTATGATAACGTCATTATTAGACATAATTCACAATACGCATATACAGTGTTTTTTTCAAGAAAATTCATGCTGAAAATTAAATAAAACGGTGTTTTAGAGATACTTCATCAATCTTATCTATAAGGTTCAAAACCTCTTATTTTCGCTCCACATTCAACGATTTCACCTTCTTCTATATGGCCCATCGTTCCATCTGAAACAGTTTTAAAGCTAATCATTGCAAGAGATGCATCCGTGTCATTTGGAGTATATTTTTTTATAATTTGCGGCAATATTGCATCATTTACGTGCTCTCCTAGACCGCATATACGATCTTCAAGCATTTCTTGAACAGGTTCTGATAGATATTTTTGAACCATATCCTTCAAATCTTTAATGGAGTTTTTCGATACATAAAAAGCAATACCTTCAGGTGCGGTGAAAACAAGTTCCATCTCGCCTGTATGGGCATGGGCATGATCTATAGAAGCATGCTTTCCTACTTTATGAAAATGGTAGAGACTCACGTCTTTGAGACGAATTTTTGTAAAGCTATCAAAAGTCACTTTAAACACCCTGTTTATATAACCGTTTATTCGGTTTTCATATTATTAATTTTTTTTATAAAAAAACGGCCTCTAAAATGCGAGGCCGTTTAATTTGAATATTATATAATTATGCTGCTTTAGCTAGCGCATCTTGAGCTTGCTTAGCGATTGCTGCGAAACCTTTTTCATCAGCAATTGCAATCTCTGAAAGAGATTTACGATCAAGTTCGATGCCTGCAAGCTTTAGACCATGCATGAATGTTGAATATGTCATGTCATGGATACGCGCTGCTGCGTTAATACGCTGGATCCAAAGACGACGAAACTCACGTTTCTTCGCACGGCGGTCACGGTAAGCGTACTGACCTGCTTTTTCAACAGCCTGAACGGCGGTGCGGAAACAATTCTTTCTGCGGCCGTAATAACCTTTAGCTTGCTTAATAACTTTTTTATGTCTTGCGTGAGCTCTAGCTCCACCTTTTACACGTGCCATATCTTATGCCTCCTGAGTTGCAGCCACTTTAGGCGCTTTTCTTGTTTTACGGGAATAAGGCAGGTAATTACGTAGCACTTTACGTTCATCAGCTTGACACATAGTTGTCATGCCTTTTGCCTTACGCTTCATAGATTTTGGCTTGTTCATCTGCATGTGGCGCATTTTGGCCTGTTTGACCTTTACTTTACCACTTGCAGTTACGCGAAAACGTTTCTTCGCGCCACTTTTAGTTTTCATTTTCGGCATTTCCATCTCCTTTAAAAGGGTTATTAAGTTAATGATCGAGGCAGCCGTTTTCGCCAGATCATTTATCAGATGCGGTATATAGCGATATATGCTGGTAAAAATCAAGTAAAAAAACTTAAAGAGTGCTTAGCTCATTTTCAAAACTTAGGACTACGCAATTATTTTTTTACTATTCTTTGCGTATTTTTTTATAAATTGGCCAATATGGTATAACATTGCATTACGGTGATTGCCTGCTAACAAACCATGCCCAGCGCCCTGAAAACTCGTAATCTCCACCCTTCCGGAACCAATATAATTTCTTAAAATATCCAGCCCTTCTATCGGTACAATTTTATCGTCTGTTCCATGCATAACAAGGACAGGAGCAGTAATTTTTTGTAGATATGAAGTGAAAGTTGAATGCTCTAATTCCAATATGAATTTCGTGCTAATGCGCTCATTATTGTGAACAATAAAATCACCATGCTTTTTCTTTTCCATGGCCTCAACACTATTAAATACATTTTTAGCATAGTGCGCTGTATCAATTACAGGCCAGAGCATAATAAAACACTCTGCATCTGCATAATAATCTAAAAAAGAGACAATATTCCCAAGCCCTTCGCCTATAAACACAAAACGGCTATAGCCACGTGTTCTCATATTATTCACAATCGCAACCAGGTCACGGCGTGCTGTATTAATATTGTAACTTTCGAATGTTCCGTCACTCTCGCCACAACCTCTGCTATCGTAACTTACCGATGCATATCCATTTTCTTTTAACTGTAAGCCTATTTTTTGAAAAAGGTTTTCATGTGATTTCCGACTTCCTGGAAAGCCATGAACCATTATAGTTATCAGATCTGTCTCGTTATTAATAACAGGGTCATCTGGCCTATAAAGTTCAGCAGACAACATGATATTATTATCAAGTAAAATATCTATTTTCTCAGCCATCAACGCCTCAGTTCACTCAGAGATCCTTCTTGTGGGATCGTACCATCCAAGTATATCAACCATCAATTAGTAATTGGTTAATTATGACGTATCTTAAATAAACAAAACCTTATGTGCAGATTTAATGCGCACTTGCCCATGATTCACCCGTGCCTGCCTCAGCCTCTAAGGGAACAGAAATGTTAACGCCCATAATATTATTAAACGCATTTTCCATTGTGTTTTTCACGAGGGCTTTTACCTCTTCAAGCTCTTCATTAGGCACTTCAAAAATCAATTCATCATGAACTTGCAGAAGCATTTTTGCGCTTAGCTCTTTATCCTTCATAGCTTTATCAACGGCGTTCATCGCTAGTTTCATGATGTCTGCCGCTGTACCTTGAAGAGGTGCGTTGATCGCTGCGCGCTCTGAACCTGCGCGCTGAGCTGGGATTTTCGCCTTAATATTCGGCATAAAACACTTACGGCCATATAGCGTCAGGACATACCCATTTTCATGGGCCTGTTCTTTTCTCTCTTCCATATAATCTCTGATCTCTGAAAATTTATCGAGATAACGTTTGATAAAACTATTTGCTTCGCCAGGTTCACAGCCTAATTGCTGGGCTAGGCCCCAACCTGAAATCCCATAAATAATCCCGAAATTTACCGCCTTTGCTTGGCGACGTAACTCAGGACTTACTTGATCCAACGGTGTATCAAAAACTTGTGAAGCAGTGAGCGCATGAATATCAACACCGTCTCTAAAAGCATCTTGAAGCGCTTTCACTCCTGCGACTTCCGCAGCTAGCCTAAGTTCAACTTGCGAGTAATCAACACTTAAAAGAGTGCAGCCTTCTTTTGCAACGAAAGCTTCGCGAATTTTACGGCCCTCTTCTGTGCGAATTGGAATATTTTGGAGATTAGGGTCAGACGATGCCAAGCGCCCAGTGGAGGTGCCCGTCATAGAAAATGATGTGTGAACACGGCCAGTCTTTATCGCTATCTGTTCTTGCAGCGCATCAGTATAAGTTGATTTCAGCTTTGAAAGGCCGCGCCAATCGAGGATTTTTTGTACAATTTCATGGCCTTGACTGGCTAAATCTTCAAGCGTTTTTACATCTGTCGAATACTGGCCTGTCTTAGTTTTTTTACCGCCTTCTAGCCCCATCTGATCAAAAAGGATCTCTCCTATTTGTTTCGGTGATCCGATATTAAAGCTTGTGCCAGCCAGTTCATGGATATCCACTTCTAGTGCAGCGATGCGTGCAGCAAAATCTTCACTCATAGACTTAAGGATTTGCGGATCAACTTTAACCCCCTCAAGCTCCATTTTCGCAATTACAGGAACTAAAGGCCGCTCAATATTTTCATAAAGGCTTACCATTTTTTCTGCAGCTAATCGCGGCTTTAAAAGCTTATAAAGTCTAAGTGTTATATCCGCATCTTCGGCGGCATAATCTAGCGCCTTTTCAATATCAACCTTATCAAAAGTGACCTGCGACTTTCCTTTGCCCGCAACCTCTTCAAACTTAATGGGTGCATGATCAAAATAACGCTCAGAAAGGGAGTCCATTGAATGCTTATGACTTGATCCATCCAAAACATACGATATCAAAAGCGTATCATCAAAAGGTGCAATTTCAATGCCGCGATTGGCAAAAATTTGCCAATCATATTTCATATTATGCGCGATTTTAATCACGCTTTTATCTTCTAAGATTGGTTTTAAAATCTCTAATACTTTATCCGTAGAAAGCTGCACAATATCACTACCTGATGCCTCACCTAAAAGATCGGCTTGCTGCGCAGCATGGCCTAATGGAATATAGGCCGCTTTTCCAGGTTCATATGAGAGTGATATTCCGACAAGTTCTGCTTTGGCAGGTGTTAAAGAGGTCGTCTCTGTATCTATGCATAGCTCACCTTTTAAATAGGCTTTTTCGATCCAATCCTTTAAAACCGCTTCATCGTTAATCAGCGTGTAGACATTGTCTTTAATATCAGGAAATTTTTCCTGCTCTATATGGATCGGTGCAGCCGCTTTTTCCTTCTGGGGCGACGCAACAGTTTCACCGCCCAAGCGCTTTATAATCGAATTAAAAGCGTGGGTCTGTAAAAACTCCATAAGCGCAGGTTTATCAGGATCATGGCTTTTCAGCTCTTCAATCGGCATAGGAACGGGCGCATCTTTATCAAGCTTTACAAGCTCATAAGACAGCCTTGCATCCTCAGCATGATCTATTAATTTTTCACGGCGTTTGGGCTGTTTAATTTCACCAGCGCGTGCAAGTAGTTCTTCCAAAGAGCCATATTCATTTATAAGCTGCGCGGCAGTTTTAATGCCAATGCCTGGAACGCCAGGAATATTATCAACGCTATCACCTGCAAGCGCCTGCACATCAATAACGCGCTCAGGGCCAACACCGAATTTTTCTTCAACTTCTTCTGGGCCAATCCATTTATTCTTCATCGGATCGAGCATACGAACATTTTCGCCCACTAGCTGCATGAGGTCTTTATCAGAAGATACAATTGTGACCTTCTTACCCTTTTCTACTGCCAGCTTAGCATAAGCCGCGATGAGATCGTCAGCTTCATATCCTTCAAGTTCGAGTGCAGGAATATCAAAGGCCCGCGTTGCATCACGCACCAAGGGAAATTGCGGGATCAAATCCTCTGGAGGAGCGTCACGATTGGCTTTGTATTCATCATAAAGATTATTCCTAAATGAACCGCCCTTAGGATCAAAAATCACAGCTAAATACGGCGCGTGATAATCCTTGAGCAGTTTTAAGAGCATTTGCGTAAAACCAAATACCGCAGAAACGGGCACCCCTTCAGGGTTTGTCATACCGCCGCGGCCAGAATAAGCCATCGCAAAATATGCACGGAAAATAAAGCCGGAGCCATCGACCAGGAATAATTCTTCTTCTTCAGACATAGATATAAAGTGGAGGATTGAAGGGCCTAAGTCTAGTGCAGATTAAAAATATGCGCCAAGCTATATACAAAAAACTGAAACCGCTCTATCTGCGCCGATTGGCAAATTCATGCAATGTCACTGCCGCCGCGTTTGAGACATTAATACTGCGCATTGGGCCATGCATAGGTAGGGCCAAAAGCAGATCGCAATGCTCTTTCACAAGGCGCCTGATCCCAGGACCTTCCGCGCCCATTACAATAGCGGCCTTTTCAGGAATGCGCGCTTTGGTGATGTCATCGCCGCGCTCATCAAGGCCATATACAAAATATCCTGCAGCCTGTAATTCCTCGATTGCGCGTGAGAGATTAGTTTCATAAGCGACATCAACATGCTCAATCGCGCCGCAGGCTGTTTTAGCTAAAACCCCTGTCAGTTCTGGTGCGTGCTTAGACTGCATCACCAGCGCATTCGCCCCAAAAGCACAAGCGGAACGAAGAATCGCGCCAACATTATGCGGGTCTGTGACCTGATCTAATATCACGATGAGGCTTTCCTGCGCATCCTTATGGCGAATAAGGACATCTTCTAAATTCATTTCTTCAAGCGGACTAGAAAGCAGAGCGATTCCCTGATGCACAGCGCCCTCAGGCAAAGCGCGCTCCAGCTGGTCTTTACTAACCATCATAGGCTCTGGACGGTTTAAACCGGCTTTGGCGGCGCGCGAAATGATCTCACCAAAGCTCGCTAGGCCATTATCCGTACAGTATAGAGCGCCAATTTTCCGCTCTGGGTTTAAGAAAGCCTCGCGCACAGCATGAAAGCCATAAAGTGATGCGGGTTTTAAACGCGGCTCTTGCTGTTCATAATTTTTAGACGGCGCTTTTGCAGCCTTGCCTTGGGTATGCCCTTTTGCAGAGCGTCGCTCAGCAATGTTTTTAGAGGCCTTACCATGTGCTTTTTTATTTTTATCGGTTCTTTTATTACGATTATTTTTCATGATTTGCACATTACAGGCTTGACATTGAGGGCGAAAGTCTTTTTTCTAGCGTCTGCTAATTTGACGATCCAAAATTGGTGGGGTGGTCGAGTGGTTAAAGGCATCGGATTGTAACTCCGACGACGAAAGTCTACGTAGGTTCGAATCCTACCCCCACCACCATTTAATTTAACAAACGCCCTTTATGGGTGTTTTTTTGTGCCTAAATCCCCCAGTGTTTAGGCGGTTTAGCACTATTCTTTGAGTACTGTTAGAGCGTAAAAATCATTAAATTTCCTCTCAATTCTCACATTCTCTCACGCTTTTGAGCACTAAACGATTTTTTCGTACTCAATATAACACCTTGTTTTATAACGATTTCTGAAAATCTAATTTCGCATCCTATAAATGGTTGGTTTCATACCGCTTTTCGAACTAATCAAAAAATTTTGTGATCTCGTCGTCGTTTTTCAAGCCAATCCTGTACCAGCCTTATTAGGAACAATTAATAAGGAGAAAATTATGCGTACAAGTACGAAAAACCCATCTGAAATGACGAGCAAAGAGCGCATGGTTGAAATTGCCAGTATCCTAGCCCGAGGTCTCTCCCGATTTAAAAATAACCAGCAAAAGCAACGTATTGAGAGAAGTTCCGCTGGACTTCACGCCTCTTCGAAGCATTCATGCGATGAGCAAAAAAGCTCTTAAAAAGAACCGTTAAAAAAAGAGGATATGAGATGGAAATTAACATACTACAAGAATATACGAGCCTTGAGGAAATGAGCGTTAAAGAGCTTCTCAAAGAATGGCCACGCTATTTTGATACGCCACCAAAAACAAAATCGAATAAAAAATATCTGGTTAATGAGCTGATCTACCGTGTGCAAGAATTGGCTTATGGAGGCCTCACCAAAAAGACCATTGATCGGCTGGAGGCGCTGGCTGAAAGCAAATCCTTGAACGAACGAAAATACGACAACACACGACTTGCCATTGGCACGCATCTTATTCGCGAGGTCAAAGGCGTGGAGCATCACGTTACGGTTTTAGAAGATGGTTATGAGTACCAAGGAACAAAATATAAAAGCCTTTCTGGTGCGGCTTTTGCTATTACCGGAACGCGCTGGAACGGCAACGCCTTCTTTGGACTGCTTAAAAATAAAGCCACCCGCCCATATCATAAATCAAGGGGGCGCAAATAATGACAGAAAAGAAGATTTTACGTTGCGCTGTGTATACGCGTAAATCCACCGAAGAAGGTCTGGATATGGATTACAATACGCTGGATGCACAGCGCGAGGCAGGTGAAAAATACATCGAAGCCATGCGCCATGAAGGTTGGCGCATCATACCAGAGCAATATAACGACGGTGGTTTTTCGGGTGGAAATATGGAACGCCCAGCTTTAAAAAAATTGCTGCGAGATATCGAGGCAGGACGTATAGATATTGTAGTAGTTTACAAAATTGACCGCTTATCACGCTCGCTGGCAGATTTTGCGAAGATGGTGGAAGTATTTGATAAGCATGACACCAGCTTTGTGTCTGTGACCCAGCATTTTAACACCAAGGATTCCATGGGGAGATTAACGCTCAATATTTTGTTGAGCTTTGCCCAATTTGAACGCGAGGTCACAGGCGAGCGCATCCGCGATAAATTTGCAGCATCAAAGAAAAAAGGTATGTGGATGGGTGGGCCGCCGCCGTTAGGCTATGATGTCGTAGAGCGAAAACTGCTCACGAACCCCGCTGAAGCAAAACAAGTTAAGTATATTTATGAGCGGTTTATTGCGCTGGGATCTATCGCAATGCTGGCTAAGGAATTAAATAATCAAGGCTATCGCACAAAATCATATGTAAGTCAGACAGGCAATAAGCAAGGCGGAAAAGTCTTTAGCTTGCAAGCTCTGCGCACCATTTTAAAGAACCGTCTATATCTTGCGGAAGTACATCACAAAGGAAAGCATTACCCTGGTCAGCATCAAGCTTTAATAGACCAGAATTTGTTTGACCAAGCGCAAGATATTTTTGCGGAAAATGCCGGTTCTAAACGCAAGCGAACCTATACAGCAAAATCAGATGCTCTGCTTAAAGGCATTATTGTTTGCGGTGGTTGCGAAGGAGCGATGTCCCCCACTTATACAAAGAAGAAAAATAAACAATATCGTTATTATATCACCAACTCATACCGCCAACATACTTGTGGGGAATGCCCTGTTAGCAGAATTCCTGCAGGAGAGATTGAAGAATTAATCAAAAGCCAGCTCAAAGCTATTTTTGCCTCCCCCAAAATATTGGTCGAGGTTTGGCGGTCCATGCGCGAACACGATAAGAATTTTCAAGAATATGAAATGCATGACGCTCTACAAAAACTTGGCTCATTTTGGGATCATCTTTTTCCAGCAGAGCAAAAACGTATTGCGCATTTGTTAATTGAGAGAGTGGTCGTGAAGTCGCAAGGTGTTGATATTGAATATCGCGCCAGCGGGTTAGAGAACATCATTCACGATCTACAACAAACCATTAATAAAAATATGAATGAAAGGAGCGCATAATATGGCTTTAAGCCAAGATAAGTCTGAGCAAAAAATTATTGTTCACGTGCCGATAAATTTAAGAAAATGGGGTGGAAAGAAAGTCGTAGTTGGTCCTGTTGGCCAAGATTTACAAAGATTGGATCGTCATATTCGTAAAGACGAAAAACTGCTCAAGGCGCTGGGGCGTGCTTATAGATGGCACAAATTAATTGAAACTGGGCATTATAAAAACGCTCAAGCAATCAGCGATAATGAGAATATTAACCGATCATACGTGTTGCGCGTTATGCGCTTAATGCGTCTGTCTCCCAAGGTCATTCAATCTATTCTCGATGGAAATCAACCTGATGGATTTGGTTTGTCTTCAGTTGAAAAAAGCTTTCCTGCTCTATGGAGTGAGCAAGAACAACTATTTGGTTTTTGATAACCAAGTAAAGAATCACCCAAAACATCATAGGAATGACGTTTTATATCATTCCTTTGTATGACCACTTTCCAGATGCCTCAAAAATATCATTCTAGCAACGGTTGCAGATGGCTGTTGGCTGGGGTTTTTGAGTACGTGCGTATTTGTGCATGCCAACTTTGACCTGTAAGCGGCTGAAATAATACTCAGATTTTGCATTCTTTCCTCTGCGGAGACTTTTCTCCGCTGAACAAAAGAGGAAAGAAAAATGTCGAACAATCGTTACGGCGGCGTAGATTCCTACGCCGCTTTTTTTATTGGTTATAAAGCCAGAACACTTACAAAATCGCCGTTCTTTACGGCAGATGATTTTGAAGATCTGCAGCAAGAATTGATGCTGGCATATCTTCATGCATGGCCCAGTTTCGATGAAAGCAAAGGTGATCGTCGAAGCTTTATTAAATCCGTGATTAACAACCATGCAATTAATCTCATTGCAGAGGCTGAAACTCAAAAACGCTGGACCGGTCAAAAGGAGCTGTCACTTTCCACAACTATCGGTGATGAAGAAAGTTCTATGGAGTTGCTGGATAGTATTGCCAGTGAACAAGCCCTCTGGGGAGATAGCTTTGCTTCAAATTCTTATCTGATGGCAGAGTATAATATGGATATGAGCAAAGTGCTTGCCGATATGCCTGAAGATATTCGAAGCACCTATGAGCTATTGAAGTATCAAAGCATCACTGAGGCATCTCATTCTACAGGAATTCCCCGCACGACATTATCCAGCAGAGCAAAAAGATTGCGCGAATATCTAGAAAAACTGGGGCTTAGAGAATGATTTGAAAAATAATTGATTTTTTTTGCAGATGCCGTCGTCGTTT
>Ga0208837_1000051_pt1 | contig 20597 bp, 17 predicted proteins | sample DeeseametaMP0327_FD_184214 | JGI IMG/M metagenome (GOLD analysis project Ga0208837, IMG submission 184214) | Marine microbial communities from the Deep Atlantic Ocean - MP0327 (SPAdes) | ecosystem: Environmental > Aquatic > Marine > Oceanic | place: East of Recife, Brazil, South Atlantic Ocean...
TTAAAACTCAAAGGAATTGACGGGGACCCGCACAAGCGGTGGAGCATGTTGTTTAATTCGAAGCAACGCGAAGAACCTTACCCACTCTTGACATCCTCCTTAGGACTTGCAGAGATGCTTGTCTTCGGTTCGGCCGGGGGAGTGACAGGTGCTGCATGGCTGTCGTCAGCTCGTGTCGTGAGATGTTTGGTTAAGTCCAGCAACGAGCGCAACCCTTATCGTATGTTGCCAGCATTTAGTTGGGCACTCGTGCGAGACTGCCGGTGACAAGCCGGAGGAAGGTGGGGACGACGTCAAGTCATCATGGCCCTTACGAGTGGGGCTACAAACGTGCTACAATGGTAGTGACAGTGGGCAGCGACCTCGCGAGGGGGAGCTAATCTCCAAAAACTATCTCAGTTCGGATTGTACTCTGCAACTCGAGTGCATGAAGTTGGAATCGCTAGTAATCGCGCATCAGCATGTCGCGGTGAATACGTTCCCGGGTCTTGTACACACCGCCCGTCACGTCATGGGAGTTGGTTCTACCCGAAGGCGCCGAGCTAACCTCGGAGGCAGGCGACCACGGTAGGGTCAGCGACTGGGACGAAGTCGTAACAAGGTAGCCGTAGGGGAACCTGCGGCTGGATCACCTCCTTTCTAAGGTAGCTATTTGGTGCACTTGCCTTTAGGCATCTGACACTGTTGCCCGCATATTTCTTCTTTCCTTGATAAGAGAACACAAAGGATCGGCCGGTTCTGTATTTGAGCTTGGTCCGTACTTAATACGGGCTCGTAGCTCAGGTGGTTAGAGCGCACCCCTGATAAGGGTGAGGTCGCTAGTTCAAGTCTAGCCGGGCCCACCATTATTTCTTAAAGAATGGGTCCTTAGCTCAGCTGGGAGAGCGCCTGATTTGCATTCAGGAGGTCAGCGGTTCGATCCCGCTAGGATCCACCATTAAGATTATCCATTAAGTCTTTATAAAAGATTTAATTGAAAGTCTTGATACTTCTTGACTTTGTGTTTGGTCTGGTGTTTATAGCCAGTCCAAGGTTCTTGTACATCGTAAATAGGTTTAAGTTATTATTGGAATATATATTTCTTCCAGGAGGTATGTATTTATCTCAAACAATAATAATTTTGAAAAGATATCATAGGATATATTGATTGTTACTGATCAATATATTTATGAATCTCCAATGTCTAACAAAACTGAGAATCTTAATTAGAGGAATTTATACAACCTCTAAGTATTCAAATTATTTGCAGCGGATTTATCCCTGCGCGTGATTTGAATTCAAGCGTTTTAAAGGGCATATGGTGAATGCCTTGGCAATCAGAGGCGATGAAGGACGTGGCAGGCTGCGATAAGCTGCGGTTAGGTGTCAACACCCGTTAACCCGCAGATTTCCGAATGGGGAAACCCACCTTTCTGATATATCACTGACCTGATTAAGGTCGGGTCAAGATATGTCAGTAATAAGGTATTATTATCTGAATACATAGGATAATAAAGCAAACCCGGGGAAGTGAAACATCTCAGTACCCGGAGGAAAAGAAATCAACCGAGATTCCGCTAGTAGTGGCGAGCGAACGCGGATCAGCCCAATGGTATATTTTTAATAAGTAGAAGTGGATGGAAAGCCACACCAAAGTAGGTGATAGTCCTGTATACGTAAAAATTAAATATATCTTCGAGTAGGTCGGAACACGTGAAATTTTGACTGAATATAGGGGGACCATCCTCTAAGGCTAAATACTCCTGATTGACCGATAGTGAACAAGTACCGTGAGGGAAAGGTGAAAAGAACCCCGATAAGGGGAGTGAAATAGACCTGAAACCGTATGCCTACAAGCAGTCGGAGCAGCTTTATGCTGTGACGGCGTACCTTTTGTATAATGGGTCAGCGAGTTAGTCTTACATGCAAGCTTAAGCCGATAGGTGGAGGCGTAGCGAAAGCGAGTCTTAAATGGGCGACAAGTATGTAGGATTACACCCGAAACCCGGTGATCTAGATATGACCAGGCTGAAGTTACGGTAACACGTAATGGAGGGCCGAACCCACTAATGTTGAAAAATTACGGGATGAGTTGTGTCTAGGGGTGAAAGGCCAATCAAACCGGGTAATAGCTGGTTCTCCGCGAAATCTATTTAGGTAGAGCGTCATGTGAATACCCTCGGGGGTAGAGCACTGGAAGGGCTAGGGGGGCGCGAGCCTTACCAAACCTTACCAAACTCCGAATACCGAGGAGTACTGCATGGCAGACACACTATGGGTGATAACGTCCGTGGTGGAAAGGGAAACAACCCAGACCTACAGCTAAGGTCCCCAAATCATAGTTAAGTGGAAAAGCAAGTCGAAAGTCCATGACAACCAGGAGGTTGGCTTAGAAGCAGCCACCCTTTAAAGAAAGCGTAATAGCTCACTGGTCTAAATAAGACTTTTGGCGGCGAAGATGTAACGGGTCTTAAACTATGTACCGAAGCTTAGGAAGCACTTTATGTGCTTGGTAGCGGAGCTTTCTGTAAGCCTGCGAAGGTGTACCGTGAGGTATGCTGGAGGTATCAGAAGTGAGAATGCTGACATGAGTAACGAGAAGAGTGTGAGAAACACTCTCGCCGAAATCCTAAGGGTTCCTGCACTATGCTAATCAGGGCAGGGTTAGTCGGCCCCTAAGGCGAGGGCGAAAGCCGTAGTCGATGGGAAACAGGTTAATATTCCTGTACCAGTGGATGTGTGACGGATCATGTAAATTGTGTCTTCTTATCGGATTGAAGACGCCGTGAAGTGGTCCCAGGAAATAGCCTCCACATTAGACCGTACCCGAAACCGACACAGGTAGGATGGTAGAGAATACCAAGGCGCTTGAGAGAACTATCCTGAAGGAACTCGGCAAATTACATCCGTAACTTCGGGAGAAGGATGCCCCATATTAAGGCAACTTTTTATGGGGGGCACAGACCAGGGGGTGGCGACTGTTTATCAAAAACACAGGGCTCTGCGAAGTCGCAAGACGACGTATAGGGTCTGACGCCTGCCCGGTGCCGGAAGGTTAAATGGAGTTGTGCAAGCAATGAAATGAAGCCCCGGTAAACGGCGGCCGTAACTATAACGGTCCTAAGGTAGCGAAATTCCTTGTCGGGTAAGTTCCGACCTGCACGAATGGCGTAACGACTTCCCCACTGTCTCCAGGGTAGACTCAGTGAAATTGAATTCGAGGTTAAGATGCCTCGTACCCGCGGTTAGACGGAAAGACCCTATGAACCTTTACTATAGCTTCGCAGTGGCAATATGACTGATATGTGTAGCATAGGTGGGAGGCTTTGAAACCGAGACGCCAGTCTTGGTGGAGCCGTTAGTGAAATACCACCCTTGTTTTTTGTGTTGTCTAACCACGATCCGTTATCCGGATCTGGGACCCTGCGTGGTGGGTAGTTTGACTGGGGCGGTCGCCTCCCAAACAGTAACGGAGGCGCGCGATGGTATGCTCAGGACGGTCGGAAATCGTCCATCGAGTGCAATGGCAAAAGCATGCCTTACTGTGAGACTGACAGGTCGAGCAGTTGCGAAAGCAGGTCATAGTGATCCGGTGGTTCCGCATGGAAGGGCCATCGCTCAACGGATAAAAGGTACTCTAGGGATAACAGGCTGATAGCGCCCAAGCGTCCACAGCGACGGCGCTGTTTGGCACCTCGATGTCGGCTCATCTCATCCTGGGGCTGTAGCAGGTCCCAAGGGTATGGCTGTTCGCCATTTAAAGAGGTACGTGAGCTGGGTTCAGAACGTCGTGAGACAGTTCGGTCCCTATCTGCCGTGGGAGTTGGAGTCTTGAGAAGAGCTGCCCTTAGTACGAGAGGACCGGGGTGGACGAACCTCTGGTGTATCTGTTGTCGCGCCAGCGGCACCGCAGAGTAGCTATGTTCGGACAGGATAACCGCTGAAAGCATCTAAGCGGGAAGCCCCCTTCAATACTAGGACTCCCTATCAGAGCCGTGGAAGACCACCACGTTGATAGGCTGGATGTGGAAGTGTGGTAACACATGAAGCTAACCAGTACTAATTGCTCGATTGGCTTGAATTCTTATCATGTAATGGAATTTGTCATTATATGCATCATGCGCAGTGGTAAGCCCACTGTAAATTGAATACAAAGATTGGTTTTGCTAAGACTTGGACTTTATATCTTTTCTTGTAAATGGTTTTTGATGATCTGGTGGTTATAGCGAGAGTGAAACACCCTATCCCATCCCGAACTGGGCCGTGAAACCTCTTTGCGACGATGGTACTTCGTCTTAAGGCGCGGGAGAGTAGTTCGCTGCCAGATCTTCAAAAATCATTTACATTAAACCAATCTACGAATTACAAACAAAAGCCCGCTTTTATAGCGGGCTTTTTGTTATCTGTAGTTATTCAAAAAAACCTCTAATTAAAGAGGTTTTTCATACGTACACTTATGTTATTTGTAACTTTTTATCACTTTTTCCATACGGTCTAGAGCTTCTAAAAGTCTTCGTTCAGATATTGCAAAACACGAACGGATATACCCTTTTGCTGTGTTTCCAAATGCGCAGCCAGGAGAGAGGAGTACGCCTGCCTCATCAATAAAGCGTTTTGTTACTTCTTTACAGTCATCTTGGCCTTCAATTTTAAAGAAGCCATAAAATGTGGCTTTAGGGTATGCCATGTGTACGTTTCCAAGATCTTTGAATCTTTCTACTAGAAGGTCTCTATTGCTACGCCAAAGATCAATTTGTTCTTTTAAAAATTCTTCACCATTCTCTAATGCTGCGATAGCGCCATATTGTGTAAAAGTAGGTGAGCAGAGATTATTATAAAGTGCTACATCGCGAATTTTACCTTCTGCTATCTCTGGTCCTACTATCCATCCTAAACGCCATCCTGTCATAGCCCAACTTTTGGAAAAGCTATTTACAACAAGGAGTAGATCATCATCTTGCGACACATCCAGAAAGCTATCAGCTCTCAGGTGCTCATGCTCGCTTTCATAAACTATGCGGCTATAAACTTCGTCTGCTAGTACCCATATCCCACGTTTTCGTGCAAATTCTAGTATTGCTTTCATTTCTGTTTGGGTAGCGCTCCAGCCTGTAGGATTGGAAGGCGTTACAATTAATAAAACTTTTGTTTTTTCAGTGCATGCTGCAAAAAGCTTTTCTAGATCTAGTTGCCAACCATGGTCGTCAGTATAATCCAGAGAGACCTGCTTTGCGGTTGCTTGTGTGAGTTCAATAGCGCCTAAAAGATTTTTCCAAATAGGTGTGATTGCGACAACTTCATCACCTTTATCTACTAATGATGCTAAGCATAGATGCATTGCAGTAGAGCCAGAAGATGTCACAAATATACGATCTCTTGGAATGTTTAATTTATAGATACGGCTGTAATAATCTGACAGAGACTGTCTTAATGGCTCTTGACCAAGTGTAGGGCCGTAAACTGTATGTCCATCTTGCATAGCATTATAAGCAGCTCGGCAGATGAAATCAGGTGTAGGGGCTGAGCCTTCTCCTTGTGCCATTGAAATCATGTTTTCTTTTCCAGCTGCATAGCTCATCATTTCCACACCTGGATTTGATGTTAGTGCATGTAGTACAGGCCTGAATTTTAATCCACCTCTTACTTCATGGATGGTTTGGCTTTTATTGTCTTTAGTCATTGTTTTAACTCATATATTTTACCAAGCTTTATAACCTAAAGCTGTGTTATTTGTAATTTATAATTTATTTAGAAAATAGGGCGTACGCTTTGTACTATAGGCTTATGAACATGCGGGAATACCCGCGGCGGCGTTAGCGGCTGGGGCGGCAATAAATACTGCTCTTTTAAAGTTTATAATGTTCATATTTTTATTTAAGCTCATTTTTCATGCTTACCGCAAGCTTATTTTTTAATTAGATTGATATTTCTTATCTAATCTAAGCTCTTGGCCAATTTTTATGTAGAGCTCAGTTTTATATGTTTTATCTTCTTCATCTATTCCATAGGTTTCGGGGGCTTTTACTTCACTCGTAATTAATGCAGTCTTAGTTGGTTTCTCAGCTTTTTTTCCATTGGGTGTTTTTAATATATATGGGACTTGCCTAATTTCATGAGGTACGCATAGGCGTCCAACTTTATCTGATAGTATTTTCTTTATCTGAGTTTTTAATTCATTAGTGAGTGTCTGGTCATCTATAAGAACAATAAAAAGGGCTGTATGATCTCCGCCTTCTTGATCTTTGAAGTTCACGGCAATTGTATCGTTAATGATTTTTTTGAGTGGGCTGTTATCTAGAGCGTCATAAATCATTTGAGACCCAATACGTACACCATTTTGATTGAGTGTTGAGTCTGAACGCCCTTCAACAATTAATTGGCCACATTGAGCGTATTTTACTGCATCACCATGATGCCAGATTGGTGGTTTTATATCTTTGTAGTAATTGAAATAGCTTTCTGTGAAGCGTACGCCCCTAGGGTTATCTTCATTCTTTTCATCTCCCCAAAAATATAAAGGACATGACACGAAAGGTTTTGTGATGACAAGCTCTCCTATTTCACCTTTAGGTTTTGTGCTTGCATTTTCATCTAGTATTTGTGTGCTCATACCTAATACTGGGCCTTTTAAGCAGCCGGCATAGGTAGGGGCGAAGCTATTTCCACTTGCGTAGCAGCCAACAAAATCTGTTCCACCACAAATGCCATTTATACTCATATCTGCTTTTATATTTTCGTGTACGTATTTAAACCCTTCAGGTGAAAGGACTGAGCCTGTGTATGATATTGCTCGCAAATGGCTTAGATCTAAATCTTTTGCGTTAACGTTATTAGAGCGCCATATGTCTTGAATTAGACCCGCGGCTGTTCCTAAATGCGTACATTTATAATCTGAAGCAAATTGAAGTTGAGCGTCTGGAGTTGGAAAAAAAGGGCTGCCTTCATAGATTAGAATTGTAGCTCCTTGAGCAAGGCCGGATAAAAGCCAGTTAAACATCATCCAGCTTGTTGTTGTGTGAAAAAATACACAATCACCTTCTCTAACATCATTTTGGAGCTGATGTTCTATTGCGTGCTTTAGGAGTAAGCCGCCTGTGCTGTGTACAAAACATTTAGGTTTTCCTGTAGAGCCGGATGAGAATAAAATGGAGAGAGGATGATTGAAAGGGCGTTTTTCATATTCTAATGTTTTAGGCTTAATGTTTTTGAGAAGTGTATGTGCGAAGAGCGTGTTAGCATTTAGCGTTGATAGTTCAGTAGGTATACTCTTATTTGCAATTATCAGTGTACGCTCTAGAGAGCTTACATTCTTTTGAAGGGTTTCAATAGTATGAAGTCTGTCTTCTACTTTTTCACCTTTATGTGTCATATGGTTATAGCCATCGACAGCGATTAGCAGTTTGGGTTTTATCTGATTAAAACGATCAGCAGTAGCTTGTGCGCCCATTTCAGTACCTACAGAAGAAAAAATAGCACCTAGATTGGCGGCTGCTATATGTATAATGTATGCTTCTGCAATATGAGGTAAATATGTCGCAATGCGGTCACCTTCTGTTATGCCCGTTTGTTCCAGAAGTTGCTGCCAGATACTAACTTGTTCATATAGTTGCTGCCATGTCAGGATTTTATCGTTTTTTTGTCCTGCAATACGGGAGATGATTGCAGGCTGATCTGGGGTTTTTTTGACTTTTTTTAGCAAGTTTTCAGCATAATTGAGCTCACTATCTTCAAAAAATATGCTTTTTTGCATGTTTTCTTCATTTTGAAGAGTCTTTTTACCTTTTATGCCCGTGATTTCACAAAAATCCCAAACATATTCGTGAAACTTAGCGATTTTTTCTATACTCCAGCTATGTAATTTATCATATGATGCCGTGTATGTGTCTTCATCCTCTATGGTAATGTTTTCTTTTTGCTCTATATATTTGAGAAATTTATAGCCCAGGGATGTTTTGACCATGTGCTCAGTAGGTGTGAAGAGAAGTTCTTCTTTCATGAGTAAGACCCCATAGAGTATATTTTGACTAACTATTTTTGATTCTACATGTAACAAATAGAGCTGTCTATGCGAATAGGTACATGAATGTATGGAGTAATGATTTTGCGCTTTTTTTTATTTTTAATATCTTTTGTATTTATATCATCAATTTCCCCTAGCTATGCAACAGACCAGCAGCCAGAAAACCTTGTGAATATAAGGCTTATCTCTGAGAAAGGTAATATCAAGGCTGGAGAATCCCTGGATATTGGAATTGAAAAAGTAATTGCGCCGCATTGGCATACTTACTGGAAAAACCCTGGTGATTCTGGTTTACCATTGCGTATTACGTGGGATTTGCCTGAAGGTTTTAAAATGTCAGAGATCCGCTGGCCTGTACCAATGCGCATTCCATATGAGCCGCTTGTTAATTTTGGGTATGAAGGCCGCGTCCTATTACTTCAAACATTAAAAGCACCTGAAAATATAGCTGAGGGGCCTATTACAATAAAAGGCGATATCGAAGTCCTTGTTTGTAAGGTTGAGTGCATTCCAGAGTATGGGAGCTTTGAGTTAGTCTTGAACGCTGATCATAGTGTTGAAGAGGATAATTCAGCCTATTTTGATGCTGCTCGTGAATTTATGCCTCAGGAGTTAGGTTTAGATGTTTCTTTTTATGAGCAAGATGATCAATTCCATGTTCTTTTTGCAGGATCAGAGAATGTTCTTGCGGGCTTAAAAGATAAAGAGCTTGAGCTTTACTTCGAAGAATGGGGTACTGTTATTAATAATGAGCCTCAGACTGTAAAAAATGAAAATGGAATTTTAGTTTCTAAAAAACGCGGTGAAAGAGACTTTAGTGAATTTGGCAATTCTTTAAAAGGTGTTCTTGCTTTTGAAGGTGATGACGGCCGTGTCGGCTATAGTTTTAAGGCGCAGCATAAACCTGTAGGATCTTTGGATGTTAGTCAGTCTGGTGAAAGTGAAGGCCAACAAGCTGTAGCTAAAAATGTGAAGGATGTTACTATTTTTACAGCATTGATCTTTGCTCTTTTAGGCGGTTTGATCTTGAATTTAATGCCATGTGTCTTTCCTGTTCTTTCTTTAAAGGCATTATCATTAGTAAAAATATCTGAGAAGCATCCAGAACAAGCAATCAAGCACGGGTTAGCATATACGGTAGGCGTTATTTTGAGCTTTGTTTCTATTGCTGGTGGGCTTATGGCTTTGAAAGCTGGTGGAGCAACTATTGGCTGGGGCTTTCAGCTGCAAAACCCTTTGATGGTAGGCGGGCTTGCTTATTTGCTTTTCGTAATTGGTCTTAATTTGGCGGGCTTTTTTGAATTCAGTAATAAATTTGGTAATACGGGGCAAAGTCTTGCCGCGAAACAAGGTTTGAGTGGTTCCTTCTTTACGGGTGTTCTTGCAACATTAGTTGCTACGCCTTGTACGGCTCCATTTATGGCTGGGGCTATTGGTTATGCTCTTGTGCAGCCTGCTTATGTTGGTTTGACTGTTTTTGCTGCGCTTGGTTTTGGTTTGGCCTTACCTTATTTGGCTTTATCTGTTTTTCCTGCATTTCAAAAACTATTGCCTAAACCAGGTGCGTGGATGGATGTGTTTAAGCAGCTTTTATCTTTCCCTATGTTCGGTGCTGCTCTATGGCTGGTTTGGGTTCTAGGGATTCAAACCGGCGCGGATGGTATGGTGTCTATACTTATCGGTATGGTTTTGATCAGTTTTGCTATCTGGATGCTTAAGCATAAACCTAAAGATACATTTTGGAGAAATTTTGTATTTGTATTTGTTCTTATAGCATTTTTTGGTTCTTTCCTTGTTATGCCCAAAATTATCAAACCAAACGAAATGACAGATGCTTCGCATGTTTTTGGTGAGACATATAACCCAGAAAAATTATCGGCAGTACTTTCGCATGATGATCCTGTTTTTGTCGAAATGACAGCAGCATGGTGTATTACATGTAAGATCAATCATCGTGTTGCGATTAATGTTGATTCCACTAAAGAACTTTTTGCGAAAGAAAATGTGCGTTTTTTAATAGGTGATTGGACAAATGAAGATCCCAAAATTACTAAATTTTTAGAATCGTATGGACGAAATGGTGTTCCGCTCTATGTATTTTATGGTGCCAGAGATCCTGCGACGGGGGAAAGGCCGGAGGCCGTTGTATTGCCGCAGGTGTTAACGCCTTCAATTGTTAAGTCGTATATTTTAGGTTCACAATAAATAAAGGAGTAAAGTGATGTTGAAGAAGTATAGTTTAGTTATTACCGCATTTTGTATGGGGGCTTTTGCGATACCAGCAAGTGCTGAAGTATCAGTAGGTTCTATGGCTCCAGAGATTGAAGCTGTTGATGTCATGAGCGGTGAAGCTTTTAAACTTAGTGACCATAAAGGTAAAGTTGTTGTTCTTGAGTGGACTAATCATGGTTGTCCATTTGTTGTGAAGCATTACGGTAGCGGTAATATGCAGAAAGTACAAAAAGAGGCTTTGGCACAGGATAATGTTGAGTGGGTAACAATCGTATCATCAGCGCCAGGTCGTCAAGGCCATGTGACAGCAGAAGAAGCGAAGGCTATTGTAGAAAAAGAAGGTGCGAGTGTTTCGGCAAAACTTCTAGATGAAACAGGTGAAATTGGTAAAGCATATGGTGCTCAAACTACGCCACATATGTTTGTTATTGATGCAGAGGGCAAGCTTGCATATATGGGAGCAATTGATGATAACTCTAGCCCAAATCCTAAGACAGTTGAAGGTGCGAAGAACTATGTTTTAGCAGCTTTGAGTGATATTGCTGCAGGCAAGCCTGTAGAAATGGCGCAGACACGTTCATATGGGTGTGGTGTTAAGTATTAAATTTTTCTTATAAATTTGTATTTCACTATTGTTGTGTGATAAGAAGAAAAGGCTTGCTATTATGGTAAGCCTTTTCGTTTTTAGGTGAAGTATGCATGTATCAGATTCAGAACTAAATCATCAGCGTTATAGAGAGCTGAAGCGTTTGGCAGACGAGATGAATTCAAAGGCTGGTAAGGTAAACGAAGCTGATCCAAATTTTCGTGCTCAAAATAACCTTCGTTCAGCCCCTGATTTTAAAAATACGTTTAGAAAAAATGGCCGTACAGAAGAGAATGTTGCGGATAGTTTGCAAAAAGTAAGAAATAATTCTGAAAATAACTGTCAGTCTTATGTAGAATCAAGACTAGTTATGCCATATTCTGTGTATAAAGCTCTTAAAGATGGTGGTGACGATGTAAATGCACGGTCTCCGCTTATTTCTATTTAGAGATATCATCTATCTGACCTGTTTCGGGTATAAATAATGTTGTTAAAGAAGAAGTCTTTGAAGGCTAAAAGTGAGACTAGAAATGTCCCGCAGCCGTCTTCTAAAGATATACATTCCAGTTTGCCAGCTAAGGACTTATCTCTATTTTGGGATATGTCCCATGAGGTCATGGTTGTTGTCAATGATATGGGGCATATCATTGACTGTAATGCGGCATTTTTGGATTCTACTGGTTATGAACGTACTGATTTAGAGAGTTTACATTTCATGGATCTCTTTGAAGAGGGGGATCGACCATATATACGAAATACAATTCAATCTTTTGGTCTTGATGAGGAGGGGGCGCAGAGTTCTGTTCTTGATTTTGAAGCGGGAATAAGCCGAAAGGGTGGAGGTGTACGCTATCTTGAATGGCGCCAGCAACTTCATGAAGGCTTGTTATATTGCACCGGACGTGATGTTAGCGCGATTAAGGTTCAGGAGTCCGTTTTGAGCCGTAAAGAAAAACAGCTATACGAAGCGGAAAGTATTGGCCGCATGGGCCATTGGCATTGGGGCTTTGGTGAAGAATCTATGGAATGGTCAGATGAGATCTATAGGATCTTCGGTGTTCAAGCTGGATCGTTTGATCCAACCTTTGATGCGCTAAATGCACTCGTACACCGTGAAGATGTTCCACGCGTAAATCAAGCTTTTCAGCGGGCTTTGATTGAGGAAAATGACTATGATATGGAATTTCGTGTTAAGGTTCCGGGTAGCCATGATGTACGCTTTATTCGCTGTGAAGGACGGTGTTGGCGTGATGAGAGTGGAGAGGTGACGGCTCTTTACGGAATTATGCAGGATATGACTGAGCGTATGCTTTATGAGAGAGAGCTTAAGAATGCGAAAGAGTCTGCGGAAAGGGCTTATGCTGCCAAAACTCAGTTTTTAGCAAATATGAGTCATGAGCTACGTACACCTTTGAACGCGATTATAGGTTTTTCAGAAATGATGGAGCAGCAGCTTTTGGGGCCTATTGGTACTGAAAAATATCTGGATTATATTAGCGGCATTAGAGAAAGTGGGACACATCTACTTGACCTTATTAGTGATATTTTAGATATGTCTAAGATAGAGGCGGGGAAATATGAACTTGATCTTGAGGATTTAAATATTTCTAAAAGCGTACAACTCGCTCTTCATATGATGGAAGGTAGAGCACATGAGGCCGGCGTGAAATTATCGCTTGATAATCAGTTGGCTGAATCACTTAAAATTCGTGCTGATCGAAGGGCTGTACTTCAAATTTTGCTGAATATTCTTTCAAACGCAGTGAAATTTACAGAAGAAGGCGGTGAGGTTAGGATCCATTGTAAAGATCGTAGCGATTATATTGTGATTACAATTAGTGATACCGGGATTGGTATTCCTGCTAACAAATTACCGCAGGTAACCAGACCGTTTGAGCAAGTGTCAGCATCGTACTCCAGAGATCATGAGGGGTCTGGCTTAGGGTTAGCCATTACAAAAGAACTTGTCCAGATGCATGATGGAAATCTATCAATTGAATCCACTGTTGGAGTTGGTACAACGGTTAGTGTACGCCTATCGAAGGTACTTTGATTTTTTATGAGAATGGCTTTTTGAAAAGCTGTATCGCGTGTTTTTCAGCATCCATACAGGCTTTTAGACCTTCTTTAAAATTTGGGTATTTTAGCTGTACGTCTAGCTCTTCTTTTATGCGATTATTATTTACTAGTTTATTGTCACTGTAAAAACTTCGAGCCATTGGAGTCATGTCGGCTTCGTCAAAATTAATAAGCTCTGGCTCTGGTCTTCCTAAAATTTCACAGGCATAAGAGATTATCTCATGGCTTGGGGCGGGGTTATCATCGCATACATTATATATGGCGCCAGGGTTAGGTTTTGCCATCGAGGCTAAAAGAATGTTGGTTATGTCTTCGACATGAATACGGCTGAAAATATGTCCGGGTTTATTGATACGGCGAGCGGTACCGACGCGTACGGTGTCTAATGCACTTCGTCCCGGCCCATAAATTCCTGCAAGTCGAAAAATATGTAGTGGTAAATCATGGTTTTTATAGAGTGATTGCCATTGTTCTTCTGCTTTAACACGGCGTGATCCGCGTTTGCTTGATGGTCGTAATTCTGAATTTTCGTTAACCCAGTCGCCGTCTCTATTGCCATATACACCTGTTGTTGATAGGTAGCCTACCCACTGTAGATTCTTGAGTTTTAGAATATCCTGAGCGTGTGATATGAACGCCGGATCGCCTTCATCACTCGGTGGTGTGGAGATGATAAGATGTGTTGTATCTTCTAGAATAAAAGCAGGGTCTGGAAGGGGGTGTTCATAATCAAATATATAAGCCTGTACGCCTCTTGAGCGAAGTGATTGTTTTTTTTCATTTGAACGTGTTGTTCCAGCTACGCTCCAATTTTCATTGGAGAGTAGCTCGTGTCCTAAATAGTCGCAGCTATAACCGTAGCCGAAGCAAAAAAGCTTATTATTCATTCTTATTTACCTACAACTTCATAAGTAGGGGCGGGTTCAAAACCTGGAATACGATCTTCTAGAAGGGATTTAAAACTGTCACGTGATTTGATTTTGTCATACCATCTACGTGCGGCTTCATGTTCTTCCCAAGGGACATCACCAATATAATCAATTGTTGAAAGATGTGCGGCAGCGGCAATATCTGCTAAAGAGAAATTGTCACCTGCTAGCCATTTTCTTTTTTCTGTTAGGAAGCCAATATAGTCAAGGTGATAGTGAATGTTAGCATGGCCTGCTCTAATTGAAGGGCCGTGTGGCTCTCCAAGTTTGAGCATTTTTTTCATGACTTTTTCACCAACTATATTTTCAGAAACTTCTTTGTTAAATTTCACATCAAACCAGCTTACTAGGCGACGTGTTTCTGATCTATGAACTGGGTCACTGCCTAGAAGATTTTGCTCTGGGTAAACTTCTTCTAAATATTCGCAAATGACTTGTGAATTAGCGAGTGTTGTTCCGTCGTTTTCTATGAGGACTGGCACATCACCGGCAGGGTTTAGTGCTAAAAACTCTGTGCGTCTTTCCCATACTTTTTCAATTTTCAAATCGAAATCGAGTTTTTTTTCAGCCAGAGTAATTCTGACTTTTCTTGAAAAGGGGTGTAGCCATAGGTGGAACAAGGTTCTCATAACGAAACACTCTATCCTAGTTTCAGGTGCAGATACAATCTTTATCCGCCGTTTGAGATAAAAAAATTATGTTATATTTGTATAGTCTAATTTTCTTGATGAGCGGTGAGGTGTATGGATATATCAACTTGATCGCCTATCGCGTTTGTCTCTTTCCATTGTCCTTGCCCTATACCAAAATGTAACCTGCTTAGAGGGAATTCAGCATTGACGACGGTTTTAGCTTTGTCTCCTTGTAATTTGAAAGGGAAGCTTATGTTTTGAGTGATGCCTCTTAGGTTTAAATCACCATGAATAATAAATGAGTTTTCGCTAGTTTTTTCGAAATGAGTAGATTTAAAATGAGCCTTTGGAAAATCAGCTTGTGAAAACCATTCCGTACTTATTGCTTGCTGATCTCTATCACCGCTTCCAGTTTTTATAGAGGCGATGTCTATGCTAATTGCGGCGCTGCTATTTTCTAGGTCTTCTTTATCGAATATTACAGTTGCATCCCATTGGTCGAAATGTCCTGAAATATTCTCTCCATACTGAGTGAATATAAATGCTATTTTGCTATTTTGATAATCAATTATCCATTGGTTATCTGTATGAGTTGTTGTTTTTGAACTAAGTTTTGTATGTGTTTGGGTAGCTTGGCTGGTGGTTTCTAATTTTTCAAAGGTCTCGAGAACTATGAAATAAACAGGTACACATAGTATAGCTATTCCTATGACGGCCAATACTATATTGCCGCCCATCCGTTTAAGTGTGTTGTCTTTGTCAATAATGTGATGCTTCAGCGCTCCAACAATATGTAAGCCAATAGCTAATATGAGCATGTAGGCAAAAATACTATGTACGCTTCTAGTCAGTTTGAACAGTTCTTCATTTTTCTCAACTAAATGTGGAAATTCGAATAAGCCAAAAAAAGAATTTGGGAATTCCCCTGCATTTGACATGAGCCAACCAGAAATTGGCATCCCTATTAAGCCTATATAGAGAAGAATATGTATGAATTTTGAAAGAAAGTGCTCTAGTCTTGTATGGGTATCTAATGGTTTGATACGTACATCTATGTGTTTCCAGATAACTCTTAAAACCGTTAATCCTAGAATGATCATTCCAAAAGATTTGTGATAGGTGTAGAGCTCGAGCTTGAAAGGTGAGAAAGCCATTTCGGCCATATAATATCCTATTGCCAAAAGGCATAGTACTATCAAAGCACTAGCCCAATGGAATGTTCTTGCTATATGGCCGAATTGATTAGATTTAGATTTTACTGGCATAAAAGTGAATTATTCCGCTTTAGCTTCTTCTTGGCGAATAGCTTCGACTTCTAGGCGAATTTCGACGTCATCACCAATGAGTGGTAACCCATATTTCATGCCAAATTCAGAGCGTTTGATGTTAGCTGTTGCGGAAAAGCCAGCAACATATTTACCGCTAAAGGCGTGCTTGCCAGCGTGATTGAATGTTGTGTCTAGAGTTACGGGTTTTGTTACTCCTAGAAGGGTAAGGTCGCCTGTAATTTTTGCAGTTTTTTCACCAGTGACTTCAATCGCTGTACTTTTGAATGTCATGTTTGGGTGTTCTTCTACATTAAAGAAGTCTGCATTTTTTAGATGTGCATCCCATTTTTCGTCGTTAAGTGTGAGGCTGCTTGTCGGAATTGTAATTTCTACAGAGGATTGAGCTGGATTTTCAGTATCAAATTTAAGTGTGCCTTCGTGGTCGGTAAACTTACCTAAAGAGTGAGAGAAACCAAGATGGTTCGCAAAGAACAGAATTTGTGTATGTGGTTTTTCAATGATGTAGTTTTCGACAGCAGCTTGAGCTGTGAAAGGCGCTGTAATAGCTGAAATAGCTAGAAGCGTTAGTAATGGTTTGCGCATGATAATTTCCTCTTTAATGCGTTTAAATTTACTCAGCTTAATAAGCTATGTTGATTTTTATCCAGGTCAAGGTTAGCTGAAATATAAGTTGTAAATAGATGCAAAGGCATAAGACATGAGTCCAGCAATGATCCAGTTTGCTAAGCCGTAAGTGTATTTAAGAGAGCGGTCATTGAGGAGCTCGTCTTTTGTTTTTTCCCTGAGGAAGAAGATTAAAACGAGCTGACCAAAAATGAAGCCAAAGATAAAACCTAATATGCCCATAACGTACATCATTGCGATAGTTTCGCTTTATTTTGCTGAATTTTCAAGTTAGGCTTTTATTGTTATGATTTTTTTCTCGCTAATTATCTTAGCGCTTATTCAAGGTTTGACAGAATTTTTGCCCGTTAGCTCTAGTGGGCATTTGGTGCTGGTTCATGCTTTTTTAGGCGGTGCACAGGATTGGGATAGTCGTGTGGTTTTAGACATGGCAGTTCATGTAGGTACACTCTTTTCTGTACTTGTTTATTTTTGGCGCGATGTGTGGAAGATGCTCTTGGGTTTTATTGGCTGGTTTAAGGGAGACTTTAAGAGTGATGGGAGCTTTCTCAACTTGTATGTTCTCGTCGCGTCTATACCTGTTATCATTATTGGATTTATAGTTCATATGATTAAGCCCGAGTTTCTATTGCTAGTCGAGGTGATGGCGTGGAGTACGATTGTTTTTGGCATCGTGTTGTGGCTGAGTGATCGAAGTGACATTAAATATAATTCAATTGAAGATATGAATTTAAAGAACGCACTTATTATTGGCTTTGCTCAGGCGCTAGCTCTGATCCCCGGGACTAGTAGAAGCGGTATTACTATGAGTGCGGCTCGTTTTTTAGGGTATTCAAGAAGTACGGCGGCGCAGTTTTCATTGCTATTGGCTATCGTGGCAATATCGGGCGGCGGTGTTTTGGCCGGTAAAGACGTACTGGATAGTGGAGATTTCGAGCTTGGTTTGGATGCTTTGATCGCTTGTGGGTTTTCTTTTATTGCAGGGCTAATTTCTATTGCTTTGATGATGAAGTGGTTAGAGAAATCAAGCTTTACAATTTTTGTAGTGTACCGGTTGATCTTAGGTAGTACGCTTTTACTAGCAATTTATTCAGGCGTGCTTTCATTATAAATTAAAATTGTGACCTTAGTATCACCGTAAATTTTCTCAGAATGAACCGAATAGTGGGGTGCATGGCTCATGTTAACGCTGCGTTCAGTCTCACAAACTATAGTGGCTGTGGATAAAATTGCGGATTGTTTTTCTAAATTCTTTAGAGTCAGTTCAGTAAGGTTTTTATAATACGGTGGGTCTAACAGGATAAGGTCGAAAGCTTTTCGTTTGAAGTTTATTTTTGATGCATCACCAATAAGTGTGTCACTGTGGGGCGTTGCGCCAACTGTATCTATGTTTCTTTTACTAAGATCTAAGGATGTACGTGATTTATCAATGAAAGTGCAATGTTGGGCACCGCGTGATAAGGCTTCTATTCCTAAGGCGCCGCTACCTGAGAATGCGTCTAGTACTCTGGCCTCATGAATGGCGCCTAGAGATTCTAGGCTATTGAATATAGCGCCTCTTATTTTGTCACTTGTTGGACGAATATCATTACCTTTTGGTACTTCCAGTTTTCGGCGGCCATATTGACCGGAAATAATCCTCATGATTTCAAAAAGCCTTGTTTAAAATCTGTTTAATTTTTGTGTTATTTGAAAAAGCCACTTACTTGTTTTTTTAGGATGGCAGTCTTTATTTCTGTAACGCTTTGTCTCGGTAGATTGCCTAAGTTGAAAGGGCCGTATGAAACTCGAATGAGTCGGTTCACCTGTAGGTTCAAGTGTTCCATTACGCGTCTAATTTCGCGGTTCTTTCCTTCGTGTAAAGTTATCTCAATCCATTTGTTAGCGCCACTTTGGTTGGGTTCTATTTGTGCGTCAATGGATCTGTATTTGATACCATCAATTTTGACACCGTTTTTGAGTTTATCGAGACGTTCTTGTGTTACGTTTCCTAAAACGCGTACCCGATATTTTCTGCTCCAGCCCGTATCGGGATGTTCTAAATATCTGGATAATTCACCATCATTTGTGAGTAGTAATAGACCTTCTGTGTTTAGGTCTAAACGCCCTATGCTGATGAGCCGAGGAAGGTGTGCAGGGAGTTGGTCAAAAACTGTTGCACGACCTTTTTCGTCCTTGTGTGATGTGACGAGGCCAACAGGTTTATGGTAGAGAAAAAGTCTGGTTTTAGGGGCAGCGTTAATAGCTTTGCCATCGACAACGATATCATCCTTATCCGATACTTTTACTGCGGGAGTTTTTAAGATCTTGCCATTTAGCTGTACGCGGCCAGCTTCGATCCATTTTTCCGCATCTCTTCTAGAACAAAGCCCGGCACGTGCCATTCGCTTTGCAATTCGTTCTTCTTTGTGGTTTTCTTCATTCATGGATAAAGAGCTTACATATATGCGCGAGGCATTGGAAGAGGCAATGATGGCTGCGTGCCGAGATGAGGTGCCAATTGGTGCTGTTTTAGTTGATTCTAAGACAGGAGAGATCGTTGCACGTAATGGGAATAGAACAATTGAGCTTAGTGATCCAAGCGCTCATGCAGAGATGCTGTGTATTCGTGAGGGATGCCAGAAGGCTGGAGCGCAGCGTATACCGGAGTTTGATCTTTATGTCACGTTAGAGCCTTGCGCAATGTGCGCTGCGGCAATATCATTTGCTCGTATTCGTCGTGTCATTATTGGAGCGCAGGACCCTAAAAGCGGGGGGGTGTTTCACGGTGCTAAGTTTTTTGAGCAGGCGTCTTGCCATCATAAGCCTGAGGCTTTTAGTGGCGTATTAGAAGATGAATGCGGCGGTATTTTGAAGACGTTTTTTAAGGCCAAACGAAAAGCACAGAAAGCAGCGCGCAAACTAGAAAAAGAGCGCGCTACCTCGTAAGGTTAAGCGGCTTCTTCTTTTTCAGCTTTAATTGCGCGCCATCCAATGTCACGTCTACAGAAGCCTTCGTTCCATTCAATTTTATCAATAGCGGCATAGGCTCTTTCTTGTGCTTGCTGGACGCTATGTCCTTTAGCTGTTATGCCGAGTACGCGCCCTCCAACACTTAAAATATCACCGTTCTCTGCTTTTGCTGTACCAGCATGGAAAATATTTACACCGTCTGTTTGGGCGGCATTTCCAAGGCCGTTGATAACGGTGTTTTTCTCGTAGCTACCAGGATATCCGTTTGCGGCCATAACAACGCATAGAGTTGTTTCATCGCTCCAGCTCACTTTGTCTTGAATGTTAGCGAGTTCGCCTTTGGCCGCGGCATATAGAATTTCCAAAAGATCGCTTTGTAGGCGCATCATGATAGGTTGGCACTCTGGATCTCCGAAGCGTATGTTATATTCGATTAGCTTTGGTTCACCATTAACGACCATAATGCCTGCGAAGAGTACGCCTGTGAAGGGGATGCCATCGGCATTCATGCCTTTGACTGTAGGTTCAATAATGTTTTTGATTATTTTGGCTTCAATTTCTGGTGTCATTAGGTGCGCTGGTGAGTACGCGCCCATGCCGCCTGTGTTAGGGCCTTCGTCATTATCAAATGCTCGTTTGTGATCTTGTGCTGAGGTTAGGGGCAATATACCTTTTCCATCCGCAAGGGCGAAATAGCTTAGCTCTTCACCATCTAAAAATTCTTCAATTACCACCTCAGATCCGGCATCGCCGAAGCTCGCACCTTCAAGCATTCCTCTGGCAGCTTCAATTGCGTCTTCTTTGGTGTCGCACATGATTACGCCTTTACCTGCCGCAAGGCCGTCCGTTTTAACAACGACTTTATGTGGTTGTTCTTCTATGAATTTTTTAGCGCTTTCAAAATCAGTGAAGCGTCCATATGCTGCTGTTGGTACACCGTATTTTGTGCAAAGGTCTTTCATGAAGCCTTTTGAGCCTTCTAGCTGCGCTGCAGCTTGGTTGGGTCCAAATACCGGAATTCCTAAAGCTTTTATTTTGTCGGCAAGGCCTAAGACTAATGGTGCTTCAGGGCCGCAAATAACAAGATCGATTTGATTGTTTTTAGCAAAATCTGTAATTCCGTCTACATCTTCAGCCTTAATGTCGATGAGTTCGGCGCAGCTTTCAATGCCAGCGTTTCCAGGGGCGCAGTATAAGGCTTGGCATTTGTCTGAGCTGCTAATCGCCCAAGCTAGTGCGTGTTCTCTGCCACCTGATCCAATCAATAATACTCTC
>Ga0208837_1000052_pt1 | contig 20270 bp, 34 predicted proteins | sample DeeseametaMP0327_FD_184214 | JGI IMG/M metagenome (GOLD analysis project Ga0208837, IMG submission 184214) | Marine microbial communities from the Deep Atlantic Ocean - MP0327 (SPAdes) | ecosystem: Environmental > Aquatic > Marine > Oceanic | place: East of Recife, Brazil, South Atlantic Ocean...
CCGCCATAAAACATCAAAATCACCTGTTCTTTAATCGTGCCGGTTAGGCAATAGCCAAAATACCGCTGCAAGAAATTTCTAATTTCAGGATCTGGCTGAATATCAGCCATAAATTTCAAAAATCGCGGGGCCTCGGCGCTCGCATCATAATCAACATCCATTAATTTTGTGATCTTATGATTACGCTTATGCTTGAGTAACTTCACATAGCCATCACCATCTTTGGCATTAAGATCAAGCGTGCCATTCCCAACCGAAACCAAGAGATAATCATTATCAAATTCACGCATATGTGCTTTCAAATAAGGCTGCGCTTCCTTAGTCATTGCTTGTAAGCGAGGTGTGTTTCCACTTTGCAGGGCAAATCCATAAAAACGTTTTATGCGGTCACGAAAATCCTTAGAACTTTCGGCGACATAATTACCTGCCGCCAACTTTGCCAGCGCCTCATATTTGATTTTATCAGCGGTCTTATGCGCAAATATTTGTGCTTTAGCCTCACCATCCTCTAATGACCAGCACTTTCCCGTCCAGCCATACCAGCCTGCCTCTGGTACATAAATCAAATCACGCCCATAACGCTCTATCAACCGGCGCGCATTACCACGGTCATTTTGCTGAAAATTACTGAGCTTTATATCACACTCTGGTAACTCAGAGATATCTGGGATTTGTTCCGGCAATTCATCATCTACCTGCCGAAAGTTATTATAAAGGTTAAAAACAATACTATCCGGATTCTTACTTTCTATATTCATATTTGTGCTCATAAAAGTCTTCCTTGCTTTGGCGCTTGTGGCTGCGCCATTTGTGTTTTTTTGTTTTCAGAGCGCGCCGCTGCAATTTCACCGCGCTCTTCTTTTTCCCGTTTTAATTGGCGCTCCTTAAAGTGCGCCGTGCACCACCAATCACCGGCCTTAAGCCTGCGCATATTGGCGTTTTCGGATATACAGGCATAATTCACGCAGCCCGGGACGCTGCAGTTTTTAACCAGATACCCTTTCTTATCGAACGCCCCTGACATCTGACCTTTGCGTCATCGTCTCGGCAGCGTCCATATATGCGTCCTGAAAATTGCGCTCAAAATTGCGCGTAATGCGCATGAGCTCAGAATCCTTACTTTTTGAGGCGTGCATTTTAAGAACATTAATGCTCTCATCATGAACCTCACCAACTCTAAAAAACTTATCGCGGCGCATTTCGTGCAACCTCCAGCTTCACATTCCCTGCGCGAAATAAGCGCCGGACTTCGTTCTCACCTTGCTGCAATTGATTGCTCATGCTTTCAATTTGCTGTGCCATCAAGGTCATAACCTTTTCAGCATCCCCCAAGGTCTTCTCCATTTCCTCAAGCTGGATAGCTTTACCAATCCTATAGTTTGAGCGCGCCCTACGAATTTGCTGGCAACTTGTGTGTGCATTCGCCACCAAGGCCCTTTCATATTGTCGATTTCTCATGGTGTTTGATCTCCTTTAGGTTTGGGGTTTGCTGTAATTTTGGAAAAAATTGCGGCGGCGCGCCGCTGTGATGACAATCGAAGAGATACCAAGCAACGTCATCTTTTGCGTCATGCTCAGACCCTTCAATCCATTTAAGACGGCCTACAGTCACGATTTTGACGCAGCGCCTCATGATCTCAGGCACACTCCCTAAACCGCGCTTATGCATTCTTGATTGCGAAGTGAATGCCCACGCTGCATCAAATAAAAGCCATGTCGGCGCGTAATTTGAAAAATGAGCAATTAAGGGATGAAGTAAATCACGCGACCATGGTGGGTTAGTGATAATGTAATCAGGTGCAGGATCCGGTGCATATTGAAACGCATAGCACTTCATAACGCGGCGATCCAGCGGATCAATGTCACTCAACACACGCGGCATCATGCCAGCCTGCTCAAGTTGATCTGATAACCTACCAGCACCCGCACATGGCTCATCAAATACTGCACCCAGTTCAAGATGAGGCAAGAGCGGCGGCAAAGCACGCGGATCCCATGTTTCGTACAGGTCATTTTTTCGGCGCTTAAAATTAGATCGCTTACCCATCACGCCGCCCCATATCATCTAAATTACAATCAGGACAAGGAACACCTCGCTTAACTGAGGTTACAGTCTCAAAGCCATGTAACCATCCACTATTCCAGCCGCATTTTTTACACTCAAACTCCGCGCACTGATGACCATCCACATATGGCGAAATACCCACATCAACGAAATGTGCCATCACTCGAGGGGATTTACGCCGCAGCTTCCCAAACAATTCAATCTGCTTACCCATCACGCCGCTCCCTTAATTAAATCATTAAGGTCATAGCCGATCGGCATTTCCATGATTTCGGCGCGATAACCAAGCAGCTTGGCACGCCTCACCGCGCGATCCATTAACGCGCGCCCGGCTTTAATATCTTTTGTATCACCATCCTCAATATAGATAATGCGCTCAGCGCGCCCCGGCGGGATATATCCATGATTTCTCATATCTGGAAAAACCGATGGCAATTTGCGCCCCTCAAAATCAGGGTGCGCTTGACCTTGACCATGACCGCCGCCGGCCATATTTCCGATCGAGGCGCTAACCTCAACCGAATAATGCGGCTTAAGCATCAACGCGCATAATCCGTTTTCAATCCCCTCGGTGACCTGCATCGTCGGAGTCACTGGCCCCAACTTAACGCATGTCCCCCACGCCTCACCGCGCATTTTTTTGGACGGCAACGCTTTGCCCGTTTGAGGATGAACAAGATTGAGCTTATCGCTGCCATCGGATTTTATATAGGTAATGTGAGCGCCCTTAACCACTCCACTTGTGCAGTCTTGCAGCGGTGCAATCATCGCTGCAAAATGACCGAGCAATTTAAAATCACCCGTAACTTGATCCTCATAATAATATGGCATTCTAGGGTTGAAACGCAGCTGCTTAAAAACAGCCGGCGGCAACCTATCCGTTTGAATGGCGCGGCTTTGAAGATAGGTTTCAACCTTAGTCCCCGTGGCGGGCATCGCATTAAATACAATGCTGCGCGCCTTTGTGATTTTACTAGAGCTTGCAGCTTGCCGGCGCTTAACGTCTCTATTTTCTGGCCTGACTTTTTTAATTAAGGCGCGCCCGTCACTTTCCGGCGGGGTAATGCCGAAATGCTTAGCAAGCATTAAGGTGGCTTCCTTAAAATCAATACCATCGGTTTTCATGATGAAATCGATTGCGGACCCACCCTCGGCGCACGCCCCGTAGCAGCGCCAGCTTTTCTTATCAGGATCAACAAAAAAGGACGGTGTTTTTTCTTTATGAAACGGACAGCAAGCACCATATCTGCGCCCCATGCGCTTTAAATCAACACGCATTGAAACAACCTCAGTGATGCTGGCGCGCGCCTTAACATCAGCGGCTAGGCGCTTAAAATCAATATGTCCGCTTGCAACGCTCATAATTAAAGCTCGCCGGCAAGCTTGGATTGATATTGGCTAAGCGCTGAAATGAGCTCAGGCAGCTGCTTTGTGAGCTTGCGCTTTTCAACATGATCGAGACGCCCATCTTCAAGCATGCCTGAAAGATCACTCGATTGTTTAAGCAGGTTAGTAAGGACTTGATGCGGGCTTTGACTCTCACCGCAATCAATTCGCCGCGCTTCACACAGGCCAGCGCGCTCCAGGACCATATTGGAAAAACTTGGCGGCAATACGCGCATGATCTCAAGCAAAGCTTTGCCAGGTATTGATACCTCACCGCTCAAATATGACCTGAGCGTCCTCTCTTTGATCCGCGTTAAATCAGCAATCACTGAGGTTTTATAATTTTTACCCTGCCCGATATAAAGGCTTAGAGCCCTCATAATTGCCGCATCGGCATCATCCTGCCAATTATGATCATTGTTTTCCATGGTGCGCTCCATATTTTTTGTGAGAGATTGGTTTTAAGGAAATAAAGCCAGCGCCATCACGGCGTGCTGATTTAAGGAGAGAATTAATGAAAAATGACCGCGACATATTCTGCCGAGTTTTTGTAAATGGAGTGCGAAAAGAGCTATATACGCGCTTTACATCACTCACACATACGTACCCCGCAAATAAATCCGGCGCGAGCTCATGCCTTTTAACAGCGCCGCGCGTCGCACGCTCAATATCCACAATAGATGCGGTTGGAACCCGCCCAACCTTCCGCCACTGCGAAATACATTGCTGAGGACGATTTAAAACCTTACCGAGAGCCCCCTGACCACCGCAAATTTTACAGGCTCGGTCTAGGGCAGATATAATATTATGAGAGTTTTCTGCGTTCATAAAAAAAATATACAGTTTTAGACTGTATTCAGTCAACAGGTAAAAACTGTATATGAACTCAAAATTTTTTTGTAGAGATTTTAGAACCAGAGAATATAATGCAGACAATGAATCAAGATCTTGAAACAACTGGACAAAGATTAAAATGGGCGATGCAAAACTCCCCTAAGCATGAGGGTAAAATCTCACAAGTTACGCTTGCAAAACATTTAAACATCAAACAACAATCAGTATCCTCTTGGATTTATGACCACACAAAACCAAGCTTATATTATGAAGATATAGCCGATTACCTCGGCGTTGATGTCACTTGGCTTGCCTTTGGCAAAGGCCAACCTATCAATGATGACCACTGGTTTGAGCGCAAAATGAAATTCCTAAATGAACTCACGATCGAACAAAGAAAGCTCTACGATCAACAAGAGCAGCTCTTTAAACAAATGCTCAATATGAGTGATGATTAAGGCTCACAGTTATCATCACCCAAGACTTTTGAAACAACCTCATATTCAGTTTTAGCCATCTGCGCCTCAAGTTCGGCGCGCTCTTTACGGCTGCGCATCATCTCAAGGATTTGCTGATTAAAATTCATTTTCTCGACTTTATTTTTTTGACTCATTTTACTGCTCTCTACTCAAAAATTATAAAAAAAAGACATGCAGCCGCCTACCACATAACGCAATTAAGCGCCTGCATGCATAGTTTAATATTCAACAGGAAGACATCCGCTATGCGGACTAGCGTGAATTAAAACCTCTATTACTGGCTATAATTTATTCATTTTCATTACAATATCCCCATTAGCATTGTTCATTGACTCAACACGTTTATTTATATTTAATATTATTAATTTAGGATTGAATTACATAGTTATGGTTGTTTATGTCAATAAAAAAATTGACATAAATTGTGGTTTTTTATACAAATACATTAAATTATGAAAAAGATACTCAAAATATGACATTAACACGATATCAATGCCGCGCTGCACGCATGTTATTGGAGTGGGGACAGGATGAATTATCCCAAAAATCAGGAATTGCTAAACAAACAATCCTCAATTTTGAAAAAGGCAGAGCCAACCCATCCAACGCGACACTAGAACGCATATCAAATGCGTTCGATGAGCATGGTGTGCTTTTTGGCGATCACGACAGTGTCAAAAGAAAACCGCGCAGCACCCACCGCGTTCTTAGAGGCGCAGACGGCTTCAAAGAATTCATCTACGATGTCTACCACACCGTTCAATATGGCGGCGGCGATATTATTGCCACAAATGTTAATGAGCGGGATTTTGAAAAGTGGCAAGGCCGCCACGCTACGGATTACATAGGAAAAATGAGCAAAGTTAAAAATCTCAACTTCAAAATTCTTATAAAAGAAGGTGATAATTATTACACCGCCAGCGAATACGCCCATTACAAGCATGTGCCAGCAAAGTATTTTACGGGTGTACCGACCTATGTGTACGCCAACAAAAAGGCTGAAATCCTTTTCGAAGATAATGACGTGACCGTTTTACTTACTGAAAATCAACGCCTAGCCGAAGCCCAGCGCGCCCAGTTCGATCTCATGTGGAGCGCGCTCGATGAGTAATTTTGAAAAGGACATCGATGACCTCTTCAACTACCGGCGCGGCGGGCATGTCCAGCACTGGCTATACACCACGCAGGAAGGGGCAAGTCTCTGGCACCAATTCACGCAAAGCTCACGCGGCTATTACATACCACGCGATGAAACAGCCCTCATCCAAGGCTTTGCACCGAAAATAGCGCAGACAGTCAGACCCGATGTCATTATCGACTTTGGCCCTGGAGGAAAAGAAGCTGTTATAAATAAAGCTATGCCCGTTCTGCGCGCTTCAGGGGCAGGTATTTATACTGGCATTGATATCTCGGAAAATTTCCTGATCGGCGCAGGTGAAGTGGCCAACGACAACGGTTTCAAAGCCCGCATGATTAAAGCTGATTTTGGACAGCCGCAAATCAACCTACCCAACGGCTCAAAACTTGGGCTTTTATTTGGCTGCGCTATCACCAATCAAGAAATGCTCGAAGACGAAGAGATACCGCGTGAGAAAATCATCACAGCCCTCTCAGACTTTAATCGCCACCTGGGCATAGGCGCATCGCTTTTGGTAACTTACGACAACAATCCAAACAAAACCGCCGCGCTTGCCTATAAGCACAAATACTGGTCAGCGCATTGCGAAGGGCTTATGAAACAAGTTGATCAAAAGCTAAAAATCGGCGGTGACTTTGACCCACAAAGCTGGAAGCATGAGGCACACTGGAACAGTAAAGCCAGCACAGTCCAGCAGATATTAACGGCGCAAAAACCTCAAACACTCATCACCGAAAACGCTAACTATCATTTCAGCGCCGGCCAGCGCTTTGTTGTTTGCAACAACATCAAATTCAGCAAAAATGAATTTAAAACCCTCTCAAGCGCAGCCGGATTCTCACAAGAATCACATGCAAAACACAACACATTGCGCCTCGATCACCTTAAAATCGACTAACTATTTCACTTTTTTTATGCACCAATAACACCAGAAATCCTTGTATCTTCTGGCATTACCACTATTTTACAGTTTTAACCTGTATTTTTTTATTGACTGATTACAGTTTTATTTTGTATATCTTGCTTAGTTAAATCTAAGGAGCCATCACATGCAAAATACAGCCCCCGAACACTCCAAGGACACATGGCGATCAGATATCGGCGATATTATTGCCATCACCCTGATCCTCATCACAACACTTACAACAATTGTTTTAGGGGCTTAAATTAATGCTGATATCACAAAAGAAAATATACATCACGCGCCGCCCTCTTTTTGTCCGCATCAAAAGAACACTCACCCCGCACGGCTGGTCAGTAATCGCAGTGATCCTACTTATCATCATCCTAGTTTTCGGAGTCCTAAACTAATGCACGCACATATAAGAAATGAGCATTGGATCGCAACAGCAACAGGCGGCGTTTTTCATTTGCAAGACCCCTGCCCAAGCGAAGTCAAAATCCAAGACATCGCCGAGAGCCTATCTAAAATTGCACGCTATGGCGGACAAACACCGTTCTTTTATTCGGTGGCGCAGCACTCGGTCATGGTTATGCGCAACCTCCCAAGAGATGCACAGCCTTACGGCCTCTTACATGATGCACACGAGGCTTATATTGGCGATATGACACGCCCAGTATCGAGAATTATAAAGCAAAAAACTGGACGCGACCCCCTCGCAAAAATGAGGAAAGACCTTGATAAGGTCATTTTAAAAGCACTCGGTATCGAAACGCCGCACCCACAAATTAAACGCCTTGTTGATGAGGCCGATGACCGCGCGATAGCGACGGAAAAACGCGACATTTTATGCGGCCATGATTGGGATTGGAACAAAGCTGGCAGCGCCACAAAAATCCCCGATCCTTTTAAAAGCGCCATAAAGCCATGGCCACATGAGCGCGCCCGCGCCGAGTTCTTAGAAGCTTACACAAATCTTACAATCCTTTTCCCTGCAATGGCCAAGGCCACGCGCAAAACGCACTAAGAAAGCCCCTGAAATGACCGCGAACGAAAAAGCAGAATTATACAGAAATCTGGCCGAGTTTTATGCCACCCCCTCACGCAACGCGCTTGTTAATAATGCAATGTATGAGTGCCTGCGCCGAGGCTATATTTTAATCGATGTCACGGCCCTCGGACGCTACATATTCAAAATTCATGCGGATGCGCAGAGTGATGTTGAAACGATACCCAACTACAGCCTGAGCGCCGACATGGCCCTCAATGAGCTTGATAAATATAGCCAAGATATTGAGATCAACCTATTCCATGACGGCATAAAAAAACGCGCTGAAATTAAATGCGGCGAACATTCAGCAGAAGCCACAGCCCTTGGCTTTACCATCGCCCTAGCAACAGCTGCAATGTCATTAAAGTGCAAACTTATAGCGCAGGAGCTTTCTAACCCAAAACCCCAAGGAAAAATCAAAAATGACTAACACCGAAAAAGCAGAAGAACAAAATATGAGAAGCTTTTCTCACTGGCTCACGACAGTCGAAGGCGGCGAACTTCATGCCGATCTATCGCGCGAATTACAGGAAGCCGTGGCAGCCATGAATAATGCCCGCGCTGAGGGTGTTCATAAGCCAAGAGCATCAATATCCCTGACCCTTAATTTGACACTTGATTCAAGAATGGTCGAGGTGATGCCCAAAATCACCCAAAAGCACCCAGAGCTGCCAAGAGGAAAAAGCATCTACTTTGCAACACCCGACAACAATCTTTCACGCAAAGACCCCCAACAAAGAGAGCTGCCGCTTAAAAATGTTGAAAGTACAAGCGTAAAGGTCATCGACGTTTAACCCCATAGAAAAAAGGACTTAATTATGGAACATCAAGACGCAGCTCTAGCCGAGTTTATAAAAGACAATATCGAGGCTAAAATCATCACCCCCAAAGCTGGTGAGGCCATCATCATACCAAAAGGCCACGAAGTAACGTGCCTTAAAAAAATCGCGGATGAATACCTCCCAAAACCAGAGAGAAGAAAAGGCACAGCGACCGCCGACACACTCGAAAGCTTTATCGCGATCACAAACCGCTTAAGACAAAAGCACACCGCACTCTTTGCACGCAAAGACACATCCGGAATCGCAAAATGCACAATTACAGCTGTTATTGATTACACCCCCGAAGGGGATAGCGGCACAGACTGGAGAGAGCACAGAGTAAAACATAACTTTCCTATGTCGCGCACCTTAAAAACGTGGCTCTCAAAGGATTCATCAGAGCTTGAGCAAGGTGAGTTCGCGGCTTTTATTGAAACAAACATCATTGATATTTTTGGCGATGATGGAGAATTCAACAAAGAAGAGCTGAGCGTCTTAAACCCAACATTCGCAGAACCTACGGACGTTTTAAAACTGTCAAAAGGCTTAAGCGTGCACGTTGAGGACAAAATTCTCCAACGCATCAACAATGACAACGGTGAATGCGCCATTCAGTTTAGCTCAGAGCATAAAGACGAAGAGGGAAAGCCGCTCAAAGTTCCAAATTTTTTCCTGATTGCCCTCCCCATATTTGAAGGTGGAGACATGTTCAGAATCCCTGTGCGCCTCTCCTACCGTATAAAGCAAGGGCGCGCTGTATGGTCTTATCAATTATATCGCGTCGACATTGCGATTGAAAAAGCATTCACCGCTGCGTGCGAGCAAGCACAGTCAGAAATTGATAAGCCGCTTTATTACGGTGAGCCAGAATAAAAGGAAAGTCATAGCCATGCCAACAAACGACAACAAAATAAAACGCTGCATAAGTCTCTCGATCGAGGTGCAGGCCGACGACGTAAAATCGCTTAACAAGGCGATGATAGAGCTTCTTAAAAATCTAGGCAAAGACCTAAACCAAACAGATCGATCAGGCATCAGCGTTACTGAGGATTTAGGCACGGCTATGACACACTCTTATTCAGTTGTCACGACCATAAACCCCCACATGACAGGTGAGAAATACTGGCAAGAACTCGCCTTTAAATTTCCCAACCACATGCTGCACTAAAGGAGAATTAAGAAAATGGCAGGTTCCGTAAACAAAGTCATATTAGTCGGCAATCTCGGCAGCGCCCCAGATGTCCGAACCATGCAAAGCGGCGACAAGATAGTCAATCTATCAATCGCAACCGGCGAAAGCTGGAAAGACAAAAACACAGGCGAGCGCAAAGAACGCACAGAATGGCACCGCGTTGTCATTTTTAACCAAGGCATAGCAAAAATCGCAGAGCAACACCTCAAGAAAGGCTCAAAAGTCTATATCGAAGGACAGCTCGAGACACGCTCTTGGAACGATCAAACCACCGGCGAGAAAAAATACACGACCGAGATTGTCCTGCGCCCTTATCGCGGTGAGCTAACAATGGTCGGCGATAATTCAGGGCGCGGCAATCAACCGCCGCCGCATCCTGGCAATGACCCGCAAAGCTCGTTCGCCGCCAATCAGGAACCAGACGCCCTCGATGATGAAATTCCATTTTAATATTTAAGGATCCCCCAAAATGAAACTCAAGGGCGGCCATGCGCCGAAAACACCAAGTAAAACGCAGCGCCGCCCCTCTTTTTCAAAGGATAAAAACATGCAGACAAAAACACAAATTACTGAATATGAAATTTGCGACATGATCGGCCAAGCAGCCCTATTCATCATGGTGCTACTAATCATTATTTTCTGCATGTCTTCAGCTTTATCAGGTTCCACAAACCCAGATTTTAATGGCCCCACCCTAAGCGAGCGCATTGATATCAGGGAGGGCAAGAATGAATAAAGGAGTGACCCTACCGCCGCCGACCAGCAACCACCAAAAAGTGCAAGAGGCACGCGCGAAACTTGCCGAAGAACAATTCGGCGAAGGTGTGGACATATTAGAACTTCAATCCAATCAATGCCGCTGGCCAATTGGAATACCTGGCGAAGAGGGATTTAAATTTTGCGGCGCAATTGTAAAGCCGGGCCTACCCTATTGCGAGGGCCATTGCAAAGCCGCTTACACAAGATTACGCACCGGAGAACGCGTGAACCCAAAAAAATAAACCTCAAATAAAAGGACAAAAACTATGAATAAAATAAAAACAAAAGGCACACCCAATAAATTCGATATCTATATCGGCGCGCAGTTACGCGTAGCGCGTGAATCGCAAAAAATGACGCAAGATAAACTCGCGGCGGCAGTCGGCCTCACATTCCAGCAAATTCAAAAATACGAGCGCGGCACGAACCGCATCAGTTCAGGCCGCCTATACGAACTTGCGAAAGCATTGAATGTCTCAATCCATTTTTTCTATCAGGGAATCGAAGAGGCCGAGCAAGAGCAAACACCAACCCGAGACGATAGCTTGCGCGCGCTTAACAAGGCCGAAATGGAACTCATTCAGCTTTATCGTAACACGAATGACAATGGAAAATTTGCAATACAAAGCGTTGCAAATATCGCCGCTTAACTTATGGGGCTGCCATATGCGGGTTATTGCTAAGAAACGGGGTGCAAGTCCCTGCCAGCCCCACCATTTTTTTCGAAAGGTTAATAGCATGAACACATATAAAGCAACAAATGACAAAAGAGGAGTTATGCAACAACTAGCAGATGGATGGCTATTGTCTTATCACCCAAAAACCGGCGCTTTCTATACGTACGATCCTAATAGAAAAAGCGAAACATTTGGTTCACGGAGCATGTCTAAAACTGAGGTCAGAGCCAAGTCAAAAAAAGGAATATTAGCACAGATAGACGCCATGGGTGAAACATTCCGTCTGGCTGAAACACCCTTAATCTCAGCTAACACTGGAAAAATCTAACCATAAATATTAATCACCCCGATTTTTTGAAAGACTAAACAAATGCAAAATGAGAAACCAATTCTATTTCAGGCCGAAATGGTAAGAGCCATTTTGAGCGGACAAAAAACACAAACTCGGCGCATAATTAAAAATCAAGCATGGCTTATAGATTTAGAGTTTGATGATAGCGGGTGGCCTATTGCTTGCGACCCTGAAAGCGGTGAATGGTATAAAATCAAATGCCCCCTAGGAGAGGTTGGAGATCAATTATGGGTACGAGAAGCATGGGCAGGTGACGCGCAGCTAGATCATATAAAGCCATCCGAATTTTCAAGGGGCGAACCGATCTATTATCCGGCAACAAGACATGTGATCACAAGCGGCTGCATGATGGGTGATATTGGAAAAACAAGACCCTCCATTTTCATGCCACGCAAATTCAGCCGCATTCAACTTGAAATCAAAAGTATAAAAGTTGAGCGTTTACAAAGCATCAGCGAAGAAGACGCATTGGCAGAAGGTTTAGCCAAAATATCGAAAGACGGAGAGACCTTTAAATATGGCATACCAGACCTAGACGGATATCCGGGCGACGATGATATCGGCTGGCACTGGCATAACTGGCAACCAACCGCAAAGCTGGCATTCAAGCGACTATGGCGCTTAATAAACGGCGCGGAATCATGGGACATAAATCCATGGGTTTGGGCTATTGAATTCGAGAGAATTGAGGCAAGACATGGATAATCAAGACACAAGAACCTATGACGCAGAAGCGCGTAACTTAATAGTTTGGGCCTTCATTGAAGACTTCTTGGAAAGCGACAACCGAGAATATCTTCATCAAGCCTTAAGAATTCTTAACTACGAAGATGAAGGCTCAGAACTGTTATCGAACGTGCGCAGCGCAATAACAACACTTGAGGGAAAAAACCCACCACCAGCTTCAAACACTGAGGCGTTGGAGGCTTTGGATCGAATTTTAATGTCCTACAAATTAATGCTCAATGACATTGAGCTTGGAACTCCTAAAAACGAAGATGGTAGCAAAACTTTACCGCCTTGGTTAAGGGACTGTAGAAATGACTTGAAACTTAGTGAAACAATCCGCAAAGCCCTCACCATCCCGCCAGCGAAGAAGGTGGATGTGGAGGCGCTAATACAAAAGCACATAACCGAGACAGGCAACACAAGCGGGCTGATGATTTTTGATTGGTTAGTTGAGAAAGGGATTATCAATGCCGATACGCCCAGAAAATAAGAAACGCTACCCTAAAAACTGGAAAGAGATATCAGAGCGCATTCGTTTTAATCGCGCGGGTAACAGGTGCGAGAAATGCGGCGCAGAAAATTACAAACCGCACCCCATAACCGGATCAAAGGTAATTTTAACCGTTGCGCATCTCGATCATACCCCTGAAAACTGCGCAGATGACAACCTCATGGCCATGTGTCAGCGCTGCCATTTACGATACGATCAACATCACCACAACGCCTGCGACAAAACTCTCGATATGTTCGGCGATCAGCAAGAAAGACACGTATCATGACTAGAGATGACCGTTATTGGAAAGAAAGTGAGCGTCTAGCTCAGGTCAAAACTGACGAAAAAGACAGGCAAGCCCTTCTAATAAAAATCGCAAAGGCAGCGATCAATGAGGGGTGGCAGCCGATAGAGACCGCGCCGAGGGATGGGAGCACGATAATGGGACGATGGGAAAACGATATTTCTCACATAGAAGAAACGATTTCAAAAATCTGCTGGCAGCAAGACACACAAAGAGGAAAAATCATAAAACAGGGTTGGTTTTTAATAACACCTCAAGGCGAACAGGTCGGCGGGGAGTGGTATCCTTGCCCGTGGGCTAAATACATGCCAACCCACTGGAAACCGATAGACGGCGAGCTTGATAAGCTTGTCGCTGAGTACAAAGAGAGGTTTGGAGAATGATTTATTACATTCAACGCATAAAATGCCTTTTCGGATTGCACGACTGGACAAGATCCAAAGACGCAACGGCAAAAACCAACGTCACGGCTACTGTTTTTGTTGCGGCAAAATCAAAGAACTCAGGAGTTAAGCAGATGAAAGAAGTCAAAGTAAAAGGATAAAGGACAATGACCATTTTATTTATCATTGCCATCATCATGGCGGTGAGCACACCCACCGTTAAAAAAGCCCAGTTTAATCAAAAATACTGGTTCAGCAAAAAGCTGGACGACACCGACAATTTTACCACCGGCGCGCGCTCGAACCTCGCGCTTTATATCGACCACGGTACAGGCGTTCACTATATAAAATCACCGTTCGGATCTTTAACCCCTCGCCTCGATGCGAACGGCAATATCGTCAGCGAATATCAACAACACCAAATCAAAGACGCACCATGATTTACGGTTCAGTTTGTTCAGGCACACGCATAAAAATAGTTGATCAAATTTTGATAGGAAAGGTTTAGATATGAACGCAGATGAGATCCTCACCGGAAACTACATTGATATTGAGGCGGCGACCGAGCGCCTAAAAACCATTAGCCCGGACTTTACAATCACAAAAGTAAAGAAATACGCCGAGCCAAATAGCAAAGGCGTCCGAAAGCTCCCTTTCATAAAATGCCGCCTCTCAAATAAATTAATTATAGACGTGGGGATTATTAGTGTGATAGAGCAAAAGTACAGGATGGAACAACTTGAAGCTCTCAAAGAATGGCGCACATCAAAAAGCGAAAAAACAAAAGCGGCTCGATAAGCTATGAAGTCCGGTACGGAAAACCCGTAAAAACCAAGACATTCAAACGCCTCAAAGACGCTAAAGACTTTTTACAAAATAGCGCAATAATCCAGAACACCACCAAAACAAAAATAAAAACAGCCGCTAAGAGATGGATCGAAGTCTGTGAAAAATATGGACGAAACGGCAGACCCCCAGTCGAAGGATCAACACTCAGAAAATATAAAGAACACGCCCAAATCATCATTGATTTAATTGGCAACGATGAACTCAGCGAATACACGCCAAAATCCTGTCTACATTTCAGCCAACACCTAACAGAAAAATACAGCCGAAATTATGCCGCAAAAATCTTCACCTCCTTTAAAGGTATTTTAAGCGAAGCAAAAAACGAAGAGTGGATCCACACATACCCCGCTGAAAACATCACAATCAAAAAAGACGCCAGAGATCATAACGAACAAATGATCCCTACTCTGGATGAAATTCAACGGATCTTAATGCTGGCAAAAGAAAAATCAGAGAGCCAAAATAAAACCATTCAAAAAGCGTGGCGACGATTTTTCACTTTATTTCAAGTCATGGCAGCGACAGGAATGCGACCTGGTGAAGTGCTCGGCCTGCCATGGTCTAATGTAAATTACAAAAGCAAAACGATTAAAATAACCCAAGACCTCACCGAAGACCTCAAAATTGGAAAACCAAAAAGCCGCGCAGGATACAGAACAATTCCCATCGGCAATGACACAATTCTTACTCTCAAAAAATGGCAGCTAGAATGCCCCAAGGGCGCTCTGGATCTAGTATTCCCAAACTGGCAAGGCAACCCTGAAAGCTTTTCAAATATTAATCGCCGCGCGTGGAAACCCCTCATCACAGAGGCTGGCATACAATCACAACTACCACCAAAATCTTTACGCCATGCGCGAGCCTCGCTGGAGATATCACTCGGAGCAAACCCGAAAGAAATTCAATCCCTGATGGGACACTCCTCTATAACAGTAACATTCGACATCTATGGCCACCTCTTCCCAGATCACCAAGATGAAAGAAATCTACGCGCCCAAAACATCGATTCCCTGCTTAAAAAATAATAAATGAAGGACATTTAAAGGACGCAACACAATAGTTATTACATTAAAACAATGGGTTAATAAGAAATTTAGGGGATTGAAAATCCCCGTGTCGGAAGTTCAATTCTCCCCTCGGGCACCATTTATTCCCCCTACCCTTATTTTAGTGATTGAGATAATAAATTCCGACACGAAATTATTATAAATATTCGCGCAAGCGAATAGGTCGGAAGTTCAATTCCGCCCTCCCCCCAAATATTTTTAGTTGTATATAAAAAAACCACATGCTAATGACTTGTGCCAACATATAAGCACTATGACAAATGAAGGTTGTAAAAAGACCTGCCCGTATAGATTGAGAATAAAATGCTGAATACGACTTTTAGAAATTCCACCGCCGCAGCCGCTTTAATCGCTGCAACTACGCTTTCATTCAATGTGCAAGCGCAAGATGAAAAGTGCCAACCGCTGAAAGAAATTAATGGATATACATTAGATTCTGGTGCATCAGCCCTAACACATTCAGAAGAGAATATCGGTGAAGTTGCAATTTCGGCTATACCAGGTGAAGACCTCGGTAACACACCATTGTTTTTAGCCAAAGCATTTGAAAGAAATGAAGTTCCGGCAACATGTTTTATCAATGAAGAAGGTTATAAAAAGGCGGAACTACGTTTAGCTTCTATGTTGGTGGCTTAAGAGTTAAGCATAACGGTAAAGATACATTTGGTATTAATGATCTAATGAGAGATAAATCTATTCTGAAAGCCGTTGCATTGGAAGCCACGATAATGGCTCAAGAAGCTGAGAAAAAGTCACAGCCCCCTGCCCCTGAACAGAACAAATAAAGCCATCACAGCAAGCATAGATAAATCAATTTACTTGATAAAAAGTCGATAAGTTATTCATAACCAAGATTCTTTATTGATTATTGAAAAACCTTATGCTAAATTCCTGACAATACATAATTATTATTATGCTAAGTGTTTATAAAGTAGGCGTACAAAAAAATAAGGGGAGCCCCATGCTAAACACAACTTTTAGAAAAACAGCCGCCGCAGCCGCTTTAATCGCTGCAACTACGCTTTCATTTAATGTGCAAGCGCAGGAACAAAAAACTAATACGCAATGTTCACCATTAGAGCAAATGAATGGTATAACATTGGCAGCAGGCGCGTCTGCATTAATACACTCCGAAAAATACCCTGGTACAGTTGCAATAGCTACATTGCCAGGAAAAGACCTTGGAAATTCTCCAACATTACTAGCCAATGTATTCATTGGATCAGAAGTACCAGCCACATGCTACATAAATGACGAAACACCAGTTGAGACGGGATCCGTATTTACATTTTATGTTGACGGCTTGGCTGTTAAGCATAATGGAGAATATCAGTTTGGATTAAATGACATTCTCAATGATAGATCCATACTGTCTTCTGTAGCAAATCAAGCGCGTGTAGCTGGACAAAAAGCATCTCTCTATAAAGATAAGCCAACGGTCACTTTGGCGAGTAATGATTAAACAATCAGACTGTTTAAATCATTTAATCGACTAGAATCCGATAATAAATCTTCTGCATGAGTCACAGGCTTTGTATCTGTAATATCCTCTATGGTTTTTCCATTCTGAGCCGCCATCAATTCAACCATATCCTTTACAATTGTGTCTACCGCCGAGCTATCTAAAGAAACCTTTCCCTTATAAACATCATGCGCTAGATCTAGTTTACCAGCTTTGACTTCAGCACGGTCTCTAATCCACCTCTCAGCCCATTCATGATCTTTAATATCATCAATAGTTATCTCTCCTTTTTTCAGCTTCTCTGCGAATAAATCAGCAATAGCTTGCTGGCGCTCCTCTTTATCTTCAATCGCCAGAATGCGAGCACGCTCTTCGTCTGTCACGTTACCTTGAGCGTATTGATCTTCAAGTAAGTTTTCCGCAAAGTCCTCGCCATAATCACGAACAATTTGTGCCTCAAAGTCTCTAAGCTGATCCATGAGATTCAAAAGCTGCGTATCCGCGCTCACTTTTTGTCGCCTCTCATGCTGCACCCCCTCTGCGCGGCATTGCGCCGAAATACCGAATGCATTATTCATTGAAACTTGCTCGACTGTCAGACATCCAGTACGCAGCATTCTCCCTTGTTCCGCAACCGTCAAATCCTCAGTGGCTTTTTTCGCCGCTTTTTCGGTTGCATCATCCCTGTTCGCGTCCCCGAGCGCTTTTGGCATTACAGATACCATTTTTCAACTTCCCTTACACGTATATAGTTATGGCTTTTCGCCTTATCTAACGCAGTTTTTTGAAGGTCTTTCTTGACCTTTTCTTTAAACTTGCTTATACGTTACAACCAAAATATTTATATATTATGAAAAATAAATAGCATTTAAATTAAATTTATATAAATTTTTATGAATCTCCTCTTCAACACCTGAAACGTCTCTCTTACGGCCAAGCGCATAGAAAGAAAACAGCTTCAACTGCGCATACAAGAGAAACCACCCTATAGTTGTATTAATTAAGAAATAGTAGTAACCTCAATACTAACAATCCTGCGTGTTAACACATATGTATGCAACAAATGAAGGAGTAAGAAGCGCCCCTTCAAGAAAAGAATGCAACCTTAAGATTTAAAAAAATAGGCAACCAAGGACGTCAGGCAAAAACACAGTGAGCACTTTCCCAGAAAATTTAGAATTCACATACGCGAAAGAAATGAAAAAAGATATTGAGAAACTTTTTCATGATGCCAAATCCGTGGCCATAGACCTACGTGAATCTAACCGTGCCAGCCTCGCCTGTATTCAACTCCTTCTCGCAGCAAAGAACAAAGCCCAAAAAGATAACATACCCATCGTTATACAAACGTCTGATGCCCTTTCAACAATCATAACCGAACTTGGGCTAGAAGAAATATTAGAAGACAAGGAAAGGACCTAACCCCATGAGTATGACTGTAATGACCGTTGATGATTCACGCACTATGCGTGACATGGTTAGCTTCACATTAAAGGGAGCAGGATATCAGGTATTAGAAGCAGAAGATGGCGTAGAAGCACTAAGCATTCTTAGCAGCCAAAAAGCTGACATTGTTATTACCGACCTTAACATGCCCAATATGGACGGCATTACACTTATAAAAGAATTACGGTCCAAAGCTGACTACCGCGCCACCCCCATCCTTATGCTCACAACCGAAGCTGACGACACAAAAAAGGCTGCGGGAAGAGAAGCTGGAGCAACTGGATGGATTGTAAAACCATTCAACCCTGAAAAACTGCTCGCTGTCGTTAAAAAAGTAGGCGGAATTTAAACAAACAGAGAGCATTATGGATCAATTCAAACAAACATATTTCGAAGAATGTGAAGACCGTATCCAGGACGCTGAAGAAGGTTTATCCATGATGCTGGATGGCGATCTGGATAAAGACACTGTTAACCGTGTTTTTCGTGCCATACACTCTATCAAAGGCGGCGCAGGCGCTTTTGCCTTTAATCAGATCGTTGATTTTGCGCATGAATTTGAAACAGTTCTAGATTTCGTTCGTGAGGGTAAGCTCACACCTGACAGAGATATGTGCACCCTATTCCTGCGCTCCAATGATGTCGTTGCTGAAATGCTAAGCCTAGAGCAATCAAAAAAAACCATACCAGAGAGCATAGGTGCAAACTTACTTGAAGAATTAAGGACCATTACCAGCTCCATGAAAGGTGAAAGTGCCCCTGCCCCTTCATCAGAAGCCAGCAATAATGACCACCCAACATCTGAAAACTTCACATGGTCTATCGTCTTTCGGCCGCATGAAGACATGCTTAAAACTGGAAACGAGCCCTATTTTATATTACAGGCCCTAAAAGAACTTGGTGATTTAAAGGTAACTACTGAAACAGATAACCTCCCCAGCCTTCACGACATCCACGCTGAACATTGTTTCATCGGCTGGCGACTAACTTTAAAAACAAGCGCCCCCGAAGAAGAAATCCGAGAAGCTTTTGACTTCGTTGAAGACCTATGTGATTTGGAAATCGCAAAACAAAATGTACCACCGGGTGATTTACCTGAACGCAGAAAGGCTGAAAACAGACGCGATAGTGACACCCCACAAGCAAGAAGGAAAGAAGATAGAGATGCTCAAGAAAACGCACCAAAGGCGTCTAAATCTATACGCGTTGATTTAGATCGCATAGACCAGCTAGTTAACCTTGTCGGTGAAATGGTTATTGCCCAATCCATGCTGCAAGAGCAAGTTCGCTGGCTCCCTCCTGAGGTTGGCGGAAAAATCGGTGAAGGTGTCGAACACCTTACTCGTCACATGCGCGATTTACAAGAAAGTGTGATGGCCGTGCGCGCACAGCCAATCAAATCGGTTTTCACAAGAATGCCACGCATCATTCGTGAGGTCTGCGCCGCCGTTGGCAAAGATGTGCGCCTTACAACTTTTGGCGAAGATACAGAAGTCGATAAAACCGTTTTAGAAAATTTAATCGATCCCCTGACCCATATGATAAGAAACTCTGTAGACCACGGCGTAGAAACACCAAGCGAACGCCAAGCCGCTGGAAAAGAACCATACGGCACTATCGAGCTATCTGCACGTCACCGCTCTGGGCGAATTATCATTGAGATCACCGATGATGGTAAAGGCATAAATCGTAGCGCTGTTCTAAAAAAAGCGCAGGAAAAAAATCTTATCCCCGCTGATCACCAATTAACGGATAGCGAAATTGATAACTTAATCTTTAAACCCGGCTTTTCAACTGCAGATAAAGTATCTGAGGTTTCTGGACGCGGTGTTGGAATGGACGTCGTGCGTAAAAATGTCACCAGCCTAGGCGGACGTATAAA
>Ga0208837_1000054_pt1 | contig 20002 bp, 10 predicted proteins | sample DeeseametaMP0327_FD_184214 | JGI IMG/M metagenome (GOLD analysis project Ga0208837, IMG submission 184214) | Marine microbial communities from the Deep Atlantic Ocean - MP0327 (SPAdes) | ecosystem: Environmental > Aquatic > Marine > Oceanic | place: East of Recife, Brazil, South Atlantic Ocean...
GTGGCGGCGTTGACGTGGAGTTTTTTTGTTTTGTGTACGCCTATAGCGGATGCTGGATTCTTACTTGATTTTCCTGTGCGACTTATCACAGGTCTGCGCATGTTTGTGACGGAGATATTAGTCTGGGTGATTGCTATATCTGTAAATATTGTAGCGTTATATTTTTCGCCTGATACTTATCAGCAAACTTTTTTAATGTCTCTATTTTATAAAATACTGACATCTCCGTGGCCGTATTGGAGCATTATTGGTTTATGCGCTTTGGGCACATTCCTCTCTGTTAAATTTGGTGATGAGATGATGGATGCTATTGCACATAAAGACCGTGATTATCATCATAAGCATAGTTTTAAGCATAAGCTTATTGCTATGGCATCACTTATTCTTGTGATTGTATGGGCATATTATCATTTAATAGAATCTCTAGGAGTGGAAATTCCGCAGCTATGAATAAGCTTTTGATTATTGGGGCTATACTTGGCTTTGTTTCTGTAATGATGGGCGCGCTTAGCGATCATGCTTTTGAGCTCACACCTGATAAAGCTGAGAGTTTGGCCACCGCTATTCGTTATAATATGCTTTATGCGATATTGGTTTCGACCATAGCGTTAGCTTCACCGGAGAAAAAAATGACGATGCCCGGAGTGGTTTTTGCCATCGGTACTGTTTTGTTCTCGTTCAGTATTTATGCTGCATTGTTTACTCGCATTGAAGCGCTCATTTATGTCACCCCTATAGGCGGGGTTACGATTATGGCTGGCTGGATAGCTCTAGCATATAGAGCGATCAGATATAAAAATTAGTTCATATTGGCACTCTTTGCATAAATGCATATGAGCGGTGATGGTTTTTCTTGCACGTAACGGTTAAGTCAAATTTTCGAACTCTTATAAAACTATACTCAGCGTTATCGAGTGCGTGACTTTATTGCTCAAAAATCCATCCTTCTTCAGGGTGTTTCCAGTTTTTGAATGGAGGTCTAGGGGCTCGATATGGCGGCGCAAAATTTGTAAAGTCGATATCTTCGGACTTGAACCATTTTGCTGCACTTTCAAATGTAAATGCTTTTTGATTTTGCCCTAGTGTAAGTGCACCATTATTACTTTGCAGATATTTTCCTGGATTTGAAATAGATTCAAATATGTACCTGTTTTCACCTTCAGCCTTAATCATCTTAAAGGAAGCGCTTTTACGGAAAGGCTCACTTTCATCTATATATTCAAATTTCAGGGTTCCATTATCCAGCACACGTAAAACCTTTTGATAATGTGACCAAACAAACCAGTCGGCGTAATTTGCGGCATATGGGTTAGCTGTATGATCTCGTGCCGGTTTTCCGTCTGTAAATGTGACAGGGCGCGCATGAGCAAAAGTCACAGTGTGTGCACCGCCGTCAAATCCAGGAAGGGTTAGGATTTGTGTTTTGGGAACTGTCTTCGCGGGTATGTAAACAATTCCATTGGAGCTTGCGTGTGATGGTAATTTTTCTAATGTAACAGTCCCGTGATTTGCATTTATAACGGCATTATCATTCGCCGCTTTTTGAAGGAGCGCGTTGCCGTCTTTTAGGTAAGCGCCCATATAAATATACTCTGCGCGCTTTTGAGCCTTGTTCCAAATTTCTTGTGCTTGGGTTGTACGCTCTTCATCAGGTTGCAGTAACCCCTCTGCTTCGAACTCAATCGCATCAATATTATTAATAATGTCCAGAGTAAAGCTATCTGCGTCACCACAAGGCTTTTGTTTTATTACGTTGTTTTCCGAACTTAAACATTGCCCTGACAAGGCGTTTTGTAACTTTATTGACCCATCATCTTGATTGATTTGCATGAACAGTTCAGCGCCATGGCCTCGGCAGGGCCTCTGAAGTACATCACCTTGCCCTGCGTCAAAAAGACAAGTTTTGCTATTTCGAGATGAGATAAGAAAGCGTGTCTGATCTGTACCGCCAAAGGCAAAATATTGATTTTTGTTTTCTGCGCTACAGTTTTCTAATTTAAAATCTCCATTTATGAATAAATTTCCTGTTGCACAAAGCTCACTATCTTTCAGTTTGATTTTTGCCGTTTGCGGTAATTTTTGTGAGGCAGAGAAGTTTACACTGACAGTCGGGATCCAGCGATATTTACCTTTCTCCATAGGATCTTCAGAGCAATCAAGCAAAACAAAGTTTTCGACCTGCTGTTTTGTATAGATTGGATATTGTTCTTCTATTTTATTTTTTGCCGCTTTTTGTTCTTTCGAGATTTGATTTTCAATTGCCGTAATGCCATGAACATCTTTTAAACGTTTTTCTTCGGCCTTTAAAACACCGTTAGACCAAATAATTGCCCCTGCGCCTTCGGCATATTTACGACGAATAAACGCAAGTCGGTCTGCTTTGTATGCATTCCAACGCCATTCATTTGGCACTCTTAAACGCCTATTTATTTCTGCCATAATGGGCTTAAGAAGGTCGTCTTGCTTTTTTACGTTTTCACGGTTGTAACGTGTTTCCGAATGTTTGTAATTACGAAGGCATTTACCCTCATGTGAGACCAATTCTCCGCTTGGAGAATATCTCCATTTTGCAGTATCAACACAGCCCCCAAAGTCAACAGGCATTAAACCATCTATTTTATTAACGCCGAGATTTGGCGCGAGGCATGTATCGTCTTTAGCCACTTCGACATTGCCGATATCGTAAAACTCTCCACCACGTTTTTGAACATTTGCCCAGTAGTCAGCGTTCTTTTTAATAATGCGTCCTTCATTGTCGAAGAAAAACGCGATCGCATCAATAATGGCATCATGTTCATTTGTTGTGCTGCAATTCTGTGTGATTTTTGCCCCGTAATAATCACTTGTTTCTTGCAAACAACCGCGCTCAGTACCGTCAGATTTATGATATTTCAACAACATACGATTATCTTTGGCACAGATTTTTAAAGTCTGATTCCAATATTCACCATGCTTACAATGGCCTGGGCTTTTACGTTTGAGCTGTATGGATTTTATATTGGAGTTAAATGTGCTCGCCATTTTGCGCACTTCGCTAATACGTGCGTTTTCTGCACGAATACGGTATTGCTGCCAGTCATAGATTATTGGACGGATTTTTTCTCGCGCAGCTTCCCATGCTTTTCTTGCTTTTTCGGCGGCTTTGTCAATAACGCCTTGAGCAACGTCATCGGCTGCATAACCTACGAAGCGAACGCCCTTTTTGGCATTACCCCACCAGTCCCTACAATTTTCAACGGTGTTGACCCAAGGGCGGTTGCCTTCATCTTTGGCTTGTTCAGGTGTCATGGATGCAGTTAAACAGTGCCCGTTTTGAACATTCTCAAAAACATATTCGTATTTAGTGAGTACATCGATTAACGGTATTTGTCCTGTTGTATCGATTTTATTATTAATGATTGGCCAGACTTTCCATTTTGCTTCTTCGTACACATATGCCGGCCAGCAATGACGGTTCATAACCGCGTTACTATTGGGGCCTGTTAGTCCAACACAAGGATAGACATGTGTATTCCAGTAAGCGGATCCCATAATGGATATGGTATTGTCTTTATCGAGTACACGAATTCTGGCATGTGTTCTAAGGTCTCTATCCAAGCCTGGGGCATCTCCACATTTAATAAGCCTATGGGGTCCACCATCCCACCAGTTTAAACAACGACCGCTCTGTACGTGCGTAATCTGACCGCGAATAGGTACGTCCTTAGCCAGATTCCAATCTGGTACAACGGAAGTCCCTAGCCATGGTGTTGCATTTTGACAGCTTCCCATAGTTAGAGCATTTCTTGAATTTCTGATGATACATTGATCACCATTTTTCAATTTCATATCGGCGGTGTACGTCCATTCTTGGTTTGAAGCACCGTATGCACAACGATGAACGTAGACATCGTCCTTTTTTAGACCGCTTCCCATATCCTTTAATCGCCGAGTTAGGCATACATTTTCGTTCGGTCCGATAAAATCGCCTCTTTTACCGTTATATACTTTTTTCACGGCTCTAATTTGATCTGTCACACTGTCCAAATGAAACTGGTTAAAGCCATTTCCTTTACATGCTCCAACTTTAAGCGCGCCTTTGGAAAAAGCTGGAGCCGTGTTGTAGCCTAGAATACTTCTTAAATTTGGGAGATGCGCAGTCGCCATACATTCGCCTAAGCTATCGCCTTGGCGTGTTGTGTTGTCAAATAGTACGACTGCGCCGTTCTCAAAACATTGCCTAAACATCTGATTCCAGTATCTTTCACCTGCAATACAACGTAGGGGATTAATACTGTACCACGTTCTTTCTGATGTTTTGAAAACACCTGTTACTGCGTCATAGCCGTCACTAATGGTACTTCCAACAAAGTTGGTGACAGCATTATTGGTTACAGCGTTAACAGCAGCATCTTTTAATTTCTTAGCTTGATCGTAGGCCGCACCGATAGCTTCACCCGCGCCAGGACCGAGAACAGGCACTTTTTCTAACCCCATTTTTACAAGGCTGATACCAGCATCACCTAAAGCTTCTGCTGCGTTTATAGGTGTTTGAGCAAGATCACCCGCATTCTTTAGTGTTTCTCCAGGGTTACTCAGCATATCCCCTAGATTTTCACCTAGATTTTCTGCGTTACCCAGTGGATCGGATATTACGTCCACTGTACCTTTTGCAATATCTTGAAATTTCTCAAAAATATCACCTGCACATTCAACCGGGTCAGGTACAGTCGGTTTAAAAGATGATAGTAGGCTTTGTGTCATACTTTCTGCTGTAAAACCGTTCAATGAGAGTGAGCCAGAAATATCAAGCGGCGGTACATCTGTACATTTACTGGGGCTGTTAAAGGATAAAGATGTACCGTTGAGTGCCATTGTGCCTTTACGCTTTAAAAGGCCGCCAATTGACACATCGGCAGCGACGCTTGCTTTTTGCTCAAGCATTGAGCCGCGTGTAACATCAAAATTTCCTTTTACGCCGAGCGAAATACCCGCGATTTCAGCGCCTGGCACTTCTAGGTTTCCGTTAAAGCGTAAATATTGTGGGCCACCAAAGAGCGGCATATTACCCGCGACGGTTATTCTATTCGCTGCGAACGGCGCGGGCGGGGTGACGCTACCTTCTACGAAATACCCGTCACGCAGGTTTATCTTGTATGTGCCGTTTGCTAAATTTGCTTTGACTAAACCGGCATCAATATTGAATGTTCCATCTACATGAAGGCCTAAGCCAAGGGGTGGTCGTTCTATATCTGGATTTGAAGGTGGTGTGCTGCCAGGGGTTCCAAAATAGAGTTGCGGGTTTTTAACACCAACCATAGCAAGTGGAGAATTTTCAATGAGTGAAAACATCCCGTTATTTGCATTTTCTAAAAGAGCTGTAAATTTATTAATGATATCTGGTGCATTGTTTTTTACTAGTTCTAGCGCCGGATCACCAAAGGTAGGAGCCTTTTCTAGTGCAACTAGCATAGCATCTTTAAGCTTTGAGCCGCTTCGAAATGCTAGGTCAAATACGCTCTTTTGTACGCGTGCCATGTCAACAGGTGTTAAGATAAGTTCGTCTGTATCTTTTGTCTTTGCAAATTGAACCGCGAGATCCGTTGGTACACCGCCTGCCCATGTTGTGTCTAAGTCAAAGACGAAGGCTTTGTTTGTTCCGCTTTGTGAGAAATCGGCGCGATCAGTATGCACGCCAACAGTTATACCTTTTTCTTCTATCCCGAGTGCGATGGACGGGTTTTGAAAGCTAAAGCCTTCTAAGCCCATAGGGTCTTGCCATTGACCGTTCACGCTTGCACTTCCGGTCATGGACGTACCATCACTGCCGGCGCTGTAGGTTAAGGCAAATGTCCCGTCTAAATGTTGCACAATTGTTGGATCATCTAAACGGCGAGGTTTTATTTTTGCATCGGCAGCTATGCCGACTTCAACACTACTGGCGCTGCCTTTCTTTGACTGTACAAAGAGCTTTAAATTCGAGTCTTTAAATTCAATAAATTCTTTTATAAAGCCCGGAAGTGTGGGGGTAACTCCCTGAAGTATAGTGAAAAATCCTAATGATGGATCACCTTCACCAAAAACACCTCCGACCGATCCGGCGATATAAATTTCATTGGGCTCTCCTTTGGATGTTGTGCTTTTGATTCCAAAAGGTGTTTCGAGCATGGCCGGTATTGGGGTAGGGAATGATGATGGATTTATTTTCGTCATAAAGGTTAAGCCATCATCGACTTTCAATTTATGTGCTTCTTCTTCTTTAATTAGGCCCGCTAAAACATCATCATAAATCGCATCAGGAATATAATTTGCATCAAAGCTATCAATCGAACGCGGGCTGATAATCACTAGCCCTTTTGGTAGTGATATATCGCTAAATGGTTTCGGGATATCATCAATGATTTTGCCGATGGCGAGTTCTTTATCGTAATTCAGGAATAATGCTGCGCCGTCATTATCAAAGATAACTGCGCCGCGTCCATCAAACTCTAAGCCATTTGCATTGAATGCGAGATCACCGCCTATGGCATTTGTACCTAAAACAATTTTGTTGAATGTTGCATTCGCGATTTTTTCAGCACCAGAGGGAAGTGAGAGGAGCTCTGATACATTCAGGCTTCCTTCAAATGTGACTGCAGCAAATTCGGGATCGCCATTCAGGCTTTCAAAGTCAATGCTGACCTCTCCATTTTGTTTACGCAACACACCGTCGCCAGTTAGACTTATATTTTGACTAAAGGTTTTTCCACTTTTCTCAAATGCTGCTTCGAAGCCAAGATTGCTTATTTGAAATTCTGGAATTTTAAATGGATTATTCCAGAGATAATCTGATGTGAGTGCGATATTTAAGGAATTTTTATTTTCTGATGGCTCCTCATAGGTCAGAGTTCCATTAAGGTCTAGTAATGTGTTTTTACCAGGAGCCTGCATATTAGCAGCGGTTTCAATTTCGACCGCGCTGCCTTCAATATTTGAAAGTACGATCTCGCTATCTTTAAAAGTAATGATACTTTCTGGGATATTTTTGATTCTGAATGTGTCTAGCATACCGCGTAGTTCACCATTCATTTTATCATTTTCATCTTTAGCGAATACGCCGAATAAGCCAATATTGCCACTGACTTCTATATAATCTTTGAGCAAATTGGTTAGACGGCCTTTGAAGATTTTTTCGGGTGCAGTAAGGCCGCCAAGTGTGAAGCCTTTTCCGATAGTAAGCGCGTCATCTTCTTCTATGAGTCCCTTTAATAGTGGCTGCAGTTTTTCTGGCGCGTCCGAATATTTTAATTCTGTTGTAGGCTTATTGCTCCAAGCAATCAAAGCAGGGGCGAGTGTTATATCAGAGGCTTCTTTTGGAATGAAATCATAAATTGCTGATGGCGTTAAATTATCAAACTGTACGAACAGGTTAAATTCGTTTTCTTCGCGCTCTAAATAAGCTGTGGCTTCAATATTTTTATTTTGGCGTTGTAGCGCACCCGTCATTTCGGATGGTGTCAGGAAAATATCTTTGAGCGTAAATTCATCGACTTTTGGCATGTCTTTTAAGCCGGGTAAATCATTAAGAGCCACAGGGCCAGGGAGTTCAAATGACCAATCGGTAATTTCGAGAGTATCCGGCTTTATTTCGTAATCAACTGTACCAAATACATCTATATTTGCACGGTCGATAGTACTGTCGCTCCAAGTTGTTGTCGAAAGCGTACGCTTTAGCTCGCCATTGTCTTCTTTTTGTTCAAATACACCCGAAACGGCATATTGACGTACATTTAAGAAAGGTAAGCCAAAGGGTTTTTCCCAACCTAGCCCTTCACCTTCTGGGCTTTCAGCGCCTTCGTCTGATACACGTGAAAGTGCTTTGAGGGCAACATCACTAATTTCTTCAGCATTAAAAACGGTCGAGGCAGCAAAGCTGATTACGCCTTCTGTTTGTTTATTTATACCATTGCAAAGTACGTTAAGATCACCACGTACAGCTAGTTTTGCAACCATAGGAATATTTTTAATTCCGATTGTCTTTTCCGGCAGTTTCATATTCATGCCAGAAATAATCGAAGGTTCGATCTTTCCACCAATTTCCTTGAGTGTGAATTTAGCATTACTAAATTCAATCGCCTCTTGTGTATATGCAGGTTTGAAATTAGGGATTGGAAAACTCAAATCTAGACCTGAGAGGGCCGCGGTTGAAGTGCTTTCGCAGGCTTCTTTCTTATTGCTTGGACGTTTAGGGGCATTTGGAATGTCGAAAGAGAGATTATTTAATTGGCTTAGTTTAAAATGACCTTTAACCGTATAGCCAGCCTCTTCTATGCCGTATGCTTTTAAAACAGCTTTAGCGTTTTTGTTATTTGGATCAAATGTACCGATTACTGTTATGCCTGGATGTAGAGTAAGCGGGAAGAGGTCTTTAAAGCCTTTTTGCTTTTCTAATAGTTTTGATAGAGGCGCAGGCATATCTTCGTACGTGGAATATTCAATTTTTTCTGCGTTTTCGGGCTGCATGTAAAACACTGCATTTGCAAGACCAAAACTGCCTAAATCCGTGTTTCGTATTTTAGGGATATAAGTGCCAAGGTCTATCGATGCGTGCTCAAGGCCTGCGATTAGAAGCGCGTCTTTTGGATCAGGTTGATGAAGAAGTGCGCGTACAGGTGATCCGTTGAGTTCAGCTGTACCAGCGATTGTATCTTCGGTTATCTCAACTTGACTGAGCTTAACTTTATCCGCACCTGGGACAGTTGATCCTAAAATATCGGCGAGCGTTTTATCACCTTCGGCTTTGAATGTCGTGTTATCTGGCAGTGAGCTGCTATCGACAGGTGTTGCGCTTTGTGCTGTACCTGCCATAACCCAGTTCAGGCTGTTGACGCCGAAAGCTTTTCCATCTGGTGTTACAGTAATTGCACTAAGGCGTCCTGCTTGAGCTTGCCATTCTCCGCTGTTTGGGTCCCGATTATAAACGCGCCCACCGCCAAGGTTTTTGTTTATATCTGAACCGACGATATAAAGTGATCCATCACCGCCTGCACCAATATCGCTTGCTTTAGGCGCTTTTGTGTCTTCTATCCATGTGCCGTCAGCATAAACAAATACAGAGCCGTTATTATCAATCCCCCATGGGCGGCCTTCGGGGTCTACATCTATGCGATCTAATGTGCCTTTGACAGCTTGCCAGTTAATTTTTGTGGAACCATCAAAGGCGCCATTGAGTGTAATTTGGCCACCATTTTTATTTCTGGCACCTGCTAGCCAGATTTGGCCCCCGCCTATGCCTACATCATCTGCTCGGATGCCACTTGATTGCCAGCCTTTGCCAAAATTGAAGTATAATGCTCCGCTTTTAGTGATGGCTGCCGCACCGGCTACGCCTGCATCAATTCTTATAAAATCACTACGTCCGCCGGATGACTTCCAGTTTTGACCGTCCCATTGGTAGGCTTTTCCGTCAGCGCCGATAAACCATTGATTGCCATCATGGCTGACCGCAGCGTCTTGTCCGCGTGCGCTTTCTTGTTGCCAGTCTACGTTGGCGTATGCACTGAGGCTGATTGCGAGAAAAGAGCTTGCTAAAAGAAGTGTTTTGCGCATTTTTTAGCCTATTTTCCAAAATATACAGTTTGTGAGCTAGGGAAGTTCGCAACAATAGGATTGCCACGTGAATCAACAGCTACTCTCGTTACACCGTTTTTGTTTGTACGTACGAAGCGTTTGGTAGCGGGATCCCATTTTTTTAATACACCAGATGTGTTGACGATAAAGACCGTACCATCATGTCCGACGCCAATATCTTGCGCTTTATCATCTGCGTTATGAGAACGAAGTTCAAAGCGATCCGAGCTACTTACAAACTCGTAGACATTATATGTTGTACTTACGACCCATAGATCATATTTGTCTTTTCCTATGCCTACGCGCATGAATTCCAGTTGATCAAAGAAAGAAACATCATCTGCTTTTTCCGCTTGAAAAATTTCCAATTCATTTGCAGGAGCAATGTTAGCAATTGTCCCATCAGCCGCGATATCAATATCTGGCAATTGGTCATCATCGAGAGGAGATGCCATTACGGCTCCATCGAAATTCTGCGTTGTTTCTATAGATGGGTTTGTAAAGACGCTGCTTTTATATGTCAGTAGGTTAGATTGTATGCCGCATAGTCTAAGCCATTCACCGATGAATGATGTTATTGCAGGTGAAGGAGAAGACGGGGGTTTATCGCCATTTACTGATCCGCGAACCAAGTCATTAACAGAGATACCTACAAATAGGTTAGCGCGTTTTAAGTATTCAAGATGAGAGAAATTTCGTGAGACGGGGTTGTAAACCCAGTTTCGTCCAGTGCCATCATGACATGGGCTGTCATCGAAGCCAGTTGCAATGACGATATCATCGAAGCCTGATGTGATATCTGACATGCCACTGCCGAGGTTAACGCCTCCTGCGCTGGTTGGGATATTTACAGCAGTAAAAGAAATAGACTGTGTGATTTGGATGCCTGTATTGTTATTATTCTTGGCTTGTGTGATTTCTTCGGTAGCTTCAGTTTTTAGGGCTAGTCGTCTATCGCCGCTTTCATCACGTTCAAAATATCCAGATTGAAGAACAAGTCCGTTATTATTCAAAATCCAAGGCCGATCTTGAGGGCCAACGGCAACGCGAGCTGTATCGCCTTGGCGTATAATTTCGAAACTTTTATCATCTGGGTTATACTGGCGTAGGTTTGCGTTCGTATCAATAATAAAAACGCTACCAGCGGGACCTATTGCTATGTCCGCTGCGTTTATAGATTGACGCGTGCAGAGCCCTTGAACATCGCATTTAAACAGGCGTTTCATTGAGTCTATTGCCCAAAACTCTCCATTTTTTTGTGCAGCAATTTTCTGACCACGTTGCGGTAATAAAGAGAAAGATGTTCGCCTTTCTGAGAGTTTCGCTATTTGATTTTTATTGTTGATGGCTAGCACCTGATTATTTGCTGATAAGGCAATATCAATAAGGCTTAGATTTAAGTTTATGCTTCGCCATGCTTCGCCGTCATGCTCAATTAGGTTTCCTTGTGTGCCAATAGATAAGGGTAAGCCATTATCTTGGACGATGAGCTGGTTTACCTGCCCAGGAAATATATTGAAACGCTGTTCAGTATTTGACCATCTGCGAATTTCACCAGAAGAGTTTAAGCCAAACACACTGCCATCTGCCCCAATGGATAGATCTGATAGTAACGTATTATCAGGGACGCGTTCAAAAATAATATCGGATGTATCCGCTATATTGGCGGGATTTACTGCACCATCACCACGTTCGCCCTGTGATATGCCTTCTTGTTGTGAAGGAGTTGATAACCCTATAGCAAAAATTTTTCCGCTTTCATTTGTGCGCCAGATTTGTCCTGCATTTGCTGTAATGCTGCGCGCAGCAATTTGTGGGTATGTTTTCCAGCTGGCCGTGCCTTCTTGCCATTCATAAAGCCGGTTATCTTGTCCTGCTATGAAAATACGCCCATCTTGATCGGCAGTTATATCTTGTGCTTTTCCTATGACGCCAATCCAGGCATCATCCAGTTTGCGTGCGATATCGCCATTTTCTGCAATTCGCCATAGATTTTCTTTTCCATCAATAGCTAGCTTAAGCGCCTTATAATTTTCATTTGTCCATTTCTGTGTTTGAGAGTTATAGCTTGCAACATTTCCAGTGTTTGTGACGACATAGATTATGTTGTTGGGCCCTGCAATTAGCTCTTGTGCGCCTTGTCCTACTGGTTGCCAATTTGTACCAGTATAAGTTCGTAAGGTGCCGCTTTTGTCTATGCCCCAAATTTTCCCATTTGAGTCAATGGCAACGCGCTTTATGGATTTCCCTATTGATATCCAGTCTTTTTTATTTGGTTCAAATTTATACACGTTAGCGCTGTTATCAACTGCGACGACGCTTCCATCTGCGCCTATGGCTATTTCAGAAGCTATGCCACGAATGAGTGTCCATTCCTTCTCTAACGCTTTTGCGTTGAGATATGAAGGGGCAATAAGGTAACATGCCAAAAATATGGCTGTTAGGGCTAAAAGCCTTTTGCACGAAAGCAAAATCATAAGTGTTTATCCAGTTTTAGTAGAATAAAAAGTCTACTGCCTTACTCAGGCGTTTTTCATGGGTGTTTCTACTGTTCCAGTTTTCCATTTCGAAATCACCTGTTCTGAACTCATTAAATAATGAGTTAACTTTTGTTGTTTTCATGACCTCAGACATTGTTGACGGAGGTGTGAACCAATTCTTATTTAACTTTTCGAAAGCGTAGACAGACTTTTCAAATTCAGACATTGCTTGTTCGATGCGTGAACGCTCTTTTTCATCTTGGTTAACATATTGTGCGCGTCGAGGTGTTAGCATAATCAGTACGGATTTTCTAAATTCACGTTCTGCTTCTTTTGCAAAAAGATATTGAATAACAGGAATATCGCCAAGAAGTGGTACAGCATCACGAGAGTTTTCAGTATCTTTTTCACTTAAACCGCTCAGGATCAGTGTTTCTCCAAATTTCATAACAACATTGGAGTTTACGTTGGTGTTCGATGTATCTAAGCGAAACTCAAATTGCACTGAGCTACTTGGTGATGTTAGGAATGTACGTTCAGCATCAATTTCAAGTTTAATACGGTCATTTGGAAGAAATTCAGGTGTTACGCCAAGTTTTACGCCAATTTGTTTGTTAACAGATATTGATGACCCATCGCCGCCGGAGACAGCCGCCGCTACTACATCAGTTCCAGAAAAGAATTCTGAGCGTTCATTATCCAGCGCAACTAAAGAGGGACTGGCGAGAATTTCGTTACGCCCATAAAGCGTGTTGAAAATATTCAGAGAGTAATTAACCGCCGGTATTGAAATCATGTTTGAAAGTGTACGCGTATTTGTATCTGCATTTGCGCTGGTGTTGTCATCAATATTATTTGTAGCGAAAGAAAATCCTGGTGTGTTTGTGAGTGGATCGCCAAATTGAAGTTCTAGACCAGAAAGAAGGTTAAGGCCGCGATTTGTGCTGACATCTTCTTGAGTCTGGATGATAACAACATCCACAACAACCATGTCATCATTAATGAAGTCATCTTCTAATAATGGATCTATGGATGATACGTCAGAATTTTTTGCTTTTGCGCCTGGAATAGTAGATCTGCCTTTAGGAAGTGATTGTACGAATGAGGCATTTTTAATGAGCTCTTGTTTGTCCTGAGCATGAAAATTTTTCCAAGCATTTAAGCGCGCTTGAAGGAAGTTATATGTTTTAGGGCTATCCTGAAATTTTTGCAGTAGTTTTTCTGCTTCTACAGGTTGATCTAATGCTGCGTTCGTTAATATCGAAGCGCGTATGAACTTATTTTCTTCAGCTGCGCTCAAATCAAGTTTTTGAATTTTATCTAAAGAAGCTTTTGCTGTACGAGCGTCGCCTGCAAAATATGATGCGCGTGCAAGGTCGTACAGAATTTCTGGGTCGTTTTCGTCCATTATAGCGGCTTCGGCGAGTGTGGCTTGCGCAGCCTTGAATTTTCGCTGATCTAAGTAAGCTAGGCCAAGATAGTATTTTGCTAAGACATTGGTGTTATCAAATTTTGATGCCAGTGTGTAACCCTGTTCTGCATATTCAAAATTTTTCGCATTTCCGCCTTTAGCCATTAAATGATATGTGAGGGCATTAATGAAATGTAAGTGTGAGTTTCCTAAATCAAGTCTAAGCGCAGTGTTGAATAGTTGTGATGCTTCTTCAAAATTTCCTTCATCTAGAGCAACTGCGCCTTCAGCAACTAATGTGCGTGTTGATGTGTTTACTTTGTTTTGAGGAATAAAACTTGCTAGTTCAAATGGAAGTTGTGCACCGTCCTTGAGGTTATCACTATCGAAGTCAGAAGATTGCCATGAGCTATTTGAATTGCCTGTGAGTGCGGTCAGTGTGTTGTTGCAGCCTGACAGTAGTATTGCACAAGATGTAAGAAGAAGTGTTTTATTCATCGTAAACCTTTGTTTCGTATAAAAAATAGCTATAATTGTATGTGTTGAGTATCTATATACTACACATAATTAAAAATATGGATAGGGGTATGAGGTGTATTTTTTTTGTGGTGAAATTTGTGCAGGCTAGATGGCACTATTTACAGTGTATATTAGTGTTGTTCTAATATAGTAATATTATCAAAGCGGCTATTTTGCGGCTATTTTTAGACTAGTTTTACTCAGGAGGATTTATGAATCCTCCTGAGTTAGAGGGGATATTTATTCTTGGATTATTACAGCTTCTACATCGATTTCAGCTGATTCCATATAATCTTTTTCAATCTCTCCGCGAATTTCTACTTTAGTTTTATGATTCACAGGAGCTTTAAATTCGTCATTGTCAATTTCAACACGTATCTCGCCTGTTGCATCAACAAAAGTATATTTCTCTTCTGAAATTTGCTCTTTTACCGTGCCGATAAGGCGAACATATTGATCGTCCTTGCCATTTTCCAATACCTCGGACACTATTGTTATTTGATTTGCTGTAGGGCCGTTATATTGCGCAAAAGCATCTGTACTATGTGTGAGCATTATTATGCCCGCTGTCATAGCTTTCAGTGTTAAGAGTTGTTTTTTCACTGTGGTTTTCCTTTTTTAAATTGGTTTAAATTCTTCGATTTAACAATCTAGTTTTATTAGTGTAGGTGGCTCCAATGCTTATTATGATCATGACTTTTGATGGCTATTGGCTGCAGCGTCACACGTGATTGGTCACGTGCAATTTTCACTAATTTATTTTTAATGCTGAGACGAATTTTTTTGAGCTTAAGTAATCGCATCCAGTCTGGGATACGGCGCTTTTGTTCTTTTTCAATTTCGTTTTGGATTTGTGAAGATTTGTATAATAGCGATCTAAAGTACTTAACAGACATAGTTTTGTTCCTTTTATTTCGTTTTAAAAATGGAGTACCTATGTTGTTCCGGTTAGGTTAAGTAACCTTCCGGAAGATACTTCCGGTGCGGTCCGACATTCTGCAACACGAATATATATCCATATCGCAAGAGAGGATCGGTCTGCAGGTATACATACATGTATGTTTGTAAAAAGTTCCGTCAAGTGTGTGAAAAAATATAAATTTCATAATCTGTGATTATTAGCGCTAAATCTTTAGTTTTGAGAAAAGAAACCATCAGTCATAGGTGGTGATCTTATTGGTTGAAAAATCTGTTGTTTATTTTATATTCGCCCAGTATTAGATCATTAACTTTAAGTATGCATAAGAATGAAAAACATAAGAAAAAAAGCTACCTTTCTTGGTACTGTATTGCTCATGCTCGTTGTTTCAGCTTGTGCGATAAACGATCAGAATATTAATGCTGCAAAAAAAAGTGATAGTCAGGCAAATGTAAGTCAGCTTAAAAAAGCCCCTGAAAAGATTATTGTTAAAAATACCTATGAAGGACAAATGGTCGTCGGATGGGTGGAGCGCGTATCAGTTGGAGATTTGTCTTATAAACCAAAGGCTAAAATTGATTCTGGAGCGACAACATCGTCAATTAACGCTGACATCATTCGTACTTTTGAAACAGATGGAAAAGAGTTTGTTGTCTTTCGTGTTGATTTTGAAGAAGATGGTGGTGAACACGTAATTGAAGCACCAATCACACGTTGGGTAAGAATAAAAAGAAAGGGTGGGGATGACGAGTATATTCGCCGCCCTGTAATTGAAATGACGTTTTGTATAGGAAATAAAAAAATTAAAGAAGAGGTGAATCTCGCTGATAGAGGTCAGTTTATTTATCCTGTTCTCATTGGACGAAATGTATTAGACGGTCGTATGTTAATTGATAGTTCTAAAACATTCACAAAAACGCCCAGTTGCTCTAATTAGAAAATCATATTAAATGCATAAAAAAGAGACTGCTGTTGTTGTTTTGTTATTGTTAGCCTTAGGGCTTTCGATATTCACTTACCGTGTTGGCGTTTTAAAATTCCCTTTATTGCCTAATCAATCAGTTGCTAGCTGGCATGTGGAAATTAAGGTGATACTTAATGGTGATGGTGGCCCGTTGGGAGTGGAGGGTTTTCTACCACAACGTACAAATACTCATACTATTGTTGATGAAAACTATGTGAGCGATGGTTTTGGAACAACAACGAGAGAAGATAAAAACTTCAACAACAGAATTGTATCTTGGACAAAGCGTAGCCCTAAGAAACAAGAGATTTTATATTATCGTGGCATTTTATATGAAAGTTATTCGGCTAATAGCGAAAAAATTACAAACGTAAAGAATGTTAAAAATATAAATAAAAGACCACAATATGGAAGTATGGAGTTTGAATCTCTCCAAAGTGAACGAGAAGATTATGTCGCTTTAGGGAATTTGATAGAAGAATTACGTTCTAAATCAATTGATGATAAAAGCTTTGCGTTAGATTTATTTACTTATTTAGAAAAAAATGCGGAAGATGACCGTATTGTACAAATTTTAGAGTCAAATAGCTCTATATCGGATTTAAATGCTCTGAAAGTTTATATTTTAGAGCATGTAGGCATTAAAGCGCACCTGATAAATGGTATAGAACTCACATCCTTAGGACGAAATGTTACAATTGAAACTGCCGCAGAGGTTAATTTAGACGGTAGCTGGAAACAGTATGATCCAGCTTCTGGCGTATTTTTTTCAAATACTAATTTTCTTAAATTATGGGTAGGTGATGAGCCTTTTGTAAAAATCGATGGCAATTATCAAGAAAGAGTAACAATAGCAGTTAAAAGGCATACCGAGAATGCTTTAACAGAAGCAATGTGGAGCGGAGATCCTGTTTTGGAAACGCTCTATAAATTATCAGTTTTCAATTTACCTGTTGATGTGCAATTGGTCTTTTCAATTTTATTGTTAGTGCCTCTTGGAGCCGTCGTTGTTTGTTTTATGAGGCAGATTGTTGGGGTGCAAACTTTTGGAACCTTTATGCCTATTCTAGTTGCGCTTGCCTTTAGAGAAACACAATTAGCTATGGGAATTGTATTATTCACTGTGATTGTATCTATGGGATTAATCTTCAGGGCCTATCTCAATCGTTTGCAGCTGCTTATTGTTCCAAGACTAAGTGCTATAATGACGATGGTGGTTGTTGCCCTGTATTTACTGAGCGTTCTAGCCTATAATATAGATCTTTATACAGGTTTATCTATTTCGCTCTTTCCGTTAGTTATTTTAACAATGTTAATTGAAAGAATATCTGTTTCTTGGGATGAATTTGGCGCTAGGCTGACAATAATTTCTATTGTAGGAAGTCTCTTTGTAGCTATTGTGAGCTATTACGTGATGAATAATTCGGTCATTGGCCATTTGATGGTTACTTTCCCGGAATTATTATTGGTCATGGTCGCTATCACCATTATGATTGGCCGATATAACGGTTATAAATTAACGGAATACTATCGGTTTAGAATGTTTGCTGAAGACGATCAAAGTAAAAGTGGTCGTTCATAATGTTAAATATTTTTAAGGTCCATAAAGCCCTTAAGCGTAAAGGCATTGTAGGGATAAATAGTAGAAACCTAGATTTTATTTTTCCTCTCAATGATAGAAAAAATTATCAATTTGTTGATGATAAAGTTCTGACTAAAAAAGCCGCTATTGAGGCTGGTATACAAACGCCACAGCTATATGCTCTTATAGAATATCAAGAGCAGTTAAAAAGGCTTCAAGATATCTTAGATCATGAAGCATATAATGATTTTGTTATTAAACCTGCCAAAGGAAGTGGCGGCGGCGGGATTATGGTTATTTCTGGACGTGGTTCTAATGGATATATTAGACCGAGTGGTAAAGTCATATCTTTAGAAGAAATTCGTTACCACATTAGCAATATTTTGGGTGGCCTCTATTCTTTGGGCGGCGTTCGGGATGTTGCTATAATTGAAAGACGTGTCAAAAATATTCCGCTATTTGAGAAGCTCTCATATCAAGGTGTGCCAGATATTCGTCTTGTTGTTTATAAAAATGAAACAGTCATGGCGATGCTTAGGCTTCCGACGCGAGGCTCTAGCGGTAGAGCCAATTTACATTCAGGTGGAATTGGGGTGGGGCTGTGCCTCGAAACAGGCAAAACCACAAACGCTATATTGCACAATAAGAAAATTGTAAGCCATGTTGATAATAATGAGTCTTTGATCGGGCAGCAAATACCTCAATGGCAGGAAGTCTTAGCAATAGGTAAAAAGGCGTCTGAAATATCCAATTTGGGATATGTGGGCGTGGATATAGTCATTGATGAAGAATATGGCCCTATGTTGTTAGAGATAAATGCGAGGCCAGGTATTTCAATACAGATTGCGAACAACATAGGGTTGCTGCAAAAGATAGGGTGAAAGCGCAAATGTATAGCGCAGCATTATTAGTTGCTTATTCCGTCGTGACACCTATGTTTCTTCTGGCGCATTGGGTGCACAGTTATCGTGATCTAGGCGGTCGTTGGAACTCTTTAATTTAAATAGGAAAAGTAGAACATGAAAGAAAAAACCGGAAACCGTTATTCAATCACCTCAATTCTCAATCATTGGGTTATAGGCGGAATTTTTCTAGCTATGATGATTTTTGGTTTTTATCTGGCTTATGCGGATATTCCTAGGGCAGATAAAGGGGCCTTAATGTTCTGGCATAAATCTATAGGGGCAACATTCATAGTGCTGGCTTTATGGCGTTTAGGCTGGCGTCTATCTCAAGGCTTTCCCAAAGATGTTGCGGTTATGCCGAAATGGCAAGGGGTTTCAGCACGTATCATGCACTGGCTCTTATATATTGGGCTTCTCATTATGCCTGCCTCTGGAATTGTGATGAATTTATTTGGTGGTCGTGACTTAAATATTTTCAATATTTTTGCCATTCCAGGTTTAGAGAGAAATGAAGTCGTAAGCAGTGGTGCAAGCTTTTTACATCATAATGCGCCATATGCAATCATGGCAATTATCACACTTCATGTGGCGGCGGCATTCAAACATCATTTCATTGATAAAGACGACACCCTTAAAAGAATGCTAAAAGCGGACAATATATAGTTTTGCTTTTCTTCGACTTCTTAGTTGTCTCGATAAGACAAAAATACCACCTGAGTAATCTACCATCATCTGCTTCATTTGTAGCTGATGAGGACAGGCTGTTAGTCTAGTGGAAGATTTCAAAGGTCTACATATCGTGATCTATGGAAGCGACCATGTGATGGAATACGCCGACACCTTTTGGAATCAATTCATCTGGGAAATCATATTGTTCGTGGTGTAAAGGCGGCGTGTCTTTGCCTGAACCGAGGCCAAACATTACACCTTTTACCCCTTCAAGATTGGTGAAGTAACCAAAATCTTCACCCCAGTCATTCGGTAATTTCATGTCTACATACTCCAAGGCATTTGCCTGTGCAGCCTTTTTAACAAGTTCGACGGCTTCGGGGTGGTTCATGTTCGCCATAAACGGCTCTACCGATTCAAATGTTGCACTAAGTCCATTTTTTTCGGTGAGACCATGGGTTTCATTGTAAGCTTTAATTTCACCATTCACCTTTTTAACGACACCATCCCAGAGTGCCGCTAGTTTTTCTGGCTCACGTGTGCGTAGCGTATAGTGTAGCTCTCCACTCCCTGCTTGTGTTCCGTATGAATTCGGTCCGCCAGCAGTTGCCCATGTTAAAGCCGCACGCTGAAATGTATCTTCTGTGCTCCCCGCAGCACTAATCTCTTCCATATAGGACATAATTTGCGGCATAATCGATGATGCGGCCACGGCATGTTGCGGCTCAGCAGCATGAGAGGTCTGCCCTTTAATTTTGATCACCATAGATTCCACAGATGAAGAGAATGCACCCTCCTTGCACAAAATACTGCCCATCTTTGCCCCTGGAATATTATGTAGCGAGAAGGCATAATCAGGCCTAATACTCTCAAACTTCTCGTCATTACATACTTCTGCTGCGCCTTTACCCGTTTCTTCTGCCGGTTGGAATAACAAAACCACTTCACCGCGCTCAGGGCGCTCG
>Ga0208837_1000055_pt1 | contig 19805 bp, 18 predicted proteins | sample DeeseametaMP0327_FD_184214 | JGI IMG/M metagenome (GOLD analysis project Ga0208837, IMG submission 184214) | Marine microbial communities from the Deep Atlantic Ocean - MP0327 (SPAdes) | ecosystem: Environmental > Aquatic > Marine > Oceanic | place: East of Recife, Brazil, South Atlantic Ocean...
TTCTTCGTCTGTTAAGCGTCCTGGCTTATTAAGGATCTCATGAGGAATCATCATTTTACCAACATCGTGAACTAACCCACCGCTTGATAGTAGGAGTTGTTCATCGTTATTAAACCCTGCTTCGTGACCTAGAAGTGTTAGAAGTGTTGCTACGCGCATTGAATGGGCATAGGTGTAGTCGTCATGGTTTTTAACACCATCAAGTATGCTTAAGAAATCACCTGTTTCTATAGCATCGACTAACGGTTGGCAGTTGTCTTTTACGCTATTAAACTCAACTGGCTGGCCGCTACTTATGACGTTTGATATATCGCTAAAGATCGAAGAGCTTTGTTTGAGTGCATTTTTTTGTGTTTCTGGGAGTGCATCCCATTGACGTTCTACAGCTTGATTGAGTGAATTTGATACTGTGTTTAATAGAGCTTGTTTTGAATAAGGGCGGGAGAGGGTTGCGTTTGCTCCAGCTTGTTTTGATTTCTCTATTTTAGGATCTATTTCTGAGCCTGCGATATAGATGATTACAATCTCTTGCTTTTGATCGATTTCCCTTATTTTATGTATTATATCAACGCAATTCTCTGGTGAGGTGTTGCCTGTTATAAGCATCGCCGCAGGGGAGCCTTTTTTGATTTCTTCAAATAAGCGGCCTGTGTTCTCAAAGCAATCTATATTGTATAGATCTTGTAAAGCTTTACTGACTTTGCCGCTATGCGATGTATCTGCATCTATGATCCATACATCACGTTTACTGTTTGAGTGCTTCATTCTTTATTATTCTGTAAAAATGTACAATTTAGAATTTCATTATATCAATTATATCTTAAAGATAAATTATTATAGTTTATTACTCCCTGTTTTACATTTGGTTTGTAGACAAGTAGAATAAAACAATAAGTGCTATAGAATATAGCTCATATTTTAAAGGATTTTATCAATGAATGCGATGGTGTAATGGCCGACGAGGTTGAAGAGAAAAAAGAAACCGAAGAGTTAGCTGAAGAAAAGCCTGTTTCACAAAAGAATAGGTCGGGACACGGTGTATCTAATTCGACTATTCAGTTTAAAAAAGATTTTGAAATTTACGCGAATAACCCTGTGCCGCAATATGATACTGGTATCTGTAAGGCTTATTCCGCTATGCAAACGGGGCGGGCCTCTAAAGAGCTCGTCGCTATTGTTGTTGAGAGGCATCTCGCGCCACGTATAGAAAATATTTCTCGTTATTTGAAAATTTCTAGCCCGAATTTAGCGCAGCTGATTGATTACGGGGTGGTTTTTTGGCCGCCAGCAAAGGGCGAACGTTTTGTTCTTTTGTATAATAATAACTTTGGAAATGTTTATCTAGAAACAAACAAAGAGGCGGCATTAGGGTGGCGGCCTGAGGATATTACAGATATTGTCGCTAAGCCGATGGTCGCTATTTTAAAGGATTTTAAGGAGCGTGCTTTTAACCACGGTTCTATAAATCCTATGAACATGTATGGCACAACAAGTGGTCATTTGAAAAAGTTTGTTCTTGGTGACGGTTTATCATCTCCATGTTCTTCGCAACAGCCAGCAATGTATTTGCCTATTGAGCGCATGATGGCAGACCCAATCGGTCGAGGTGAGGGAGAGTTTGCTGATGATTTATACGCGTTTGGTGTTAGCTTAGTTGTTATGATGAGGAGTCACGATCCTCTTAAAGGGCTTAGTGATGAGCAGATCCTAAAAAAGAAGATTGAGTTAGGCACTTATACGGCTTTAACTGGTCGAGATAGGTTTAAGGGCGCTGAGCTTGAAATAATGCGTGGGCTTTTGCATGATGATCCTGCTCAGCGTTGGGGGTTAGAAGAGTTGATGACCTGGGCTGATGGGCGCCGGTTGTCACCGAAGCAAGGGATCGTTAGAAAAAAAGCTTCTCGTCCTTTTGTTTTTGCAGACAATAAGCATAGTACTGTTATCTCTCTAAGTACTGATATTCATAAGAATCCGGCAGATCTTAAGCGGGTTGTTGATGATGACAGTTTACTGCAATGGGTGGAGAGATCTGTCAATGATGATCTGATTTTAGAGCGCCTTCAGGATATTATTCAAATTGTTCGTGATGCTGGAACGGGGGCTGGTTATACAGATAGGCTTGTTGCTGGAGTTAGTGTTGCAATTGATGGTAATGCACCTTTTAAATATAAGGGTATTAGTATTTTTCCAAATGGTTATGGTACCTCTTTGGCGCATGCGTATATTAATAAACGTGATTTAAAGCCATATGCCGATATGGCCGGGACAACAATTATTCCTTTATGGTTGAATAATCACCTGAATCCCAATGTTGATGTCGCAAGCATGTTTTCTAAATATGATCAAATTAGACGTTATATTAAAAGTTCACGTATTGGGGAAGGGCTCGAGCGATGTATGTATTCCATGTCATCGGATGTGCCGTGTTTAAGTGAGGGGCTGACTAATCATCTGGTTTTTAGGCCACGTGACTTGCTGCTGGCTTACGAGGATATGTGTGAGAGTTCTCAAGCGCCAACGTTGTTAATTGATAGACATGTAGCGGCGTTTTTAATGGAAAAGGATAGTAAGGTTATTGAGTCGTGCCTGTATGATGTTAATTCGGGTAACAAAGCTAAGGTTATTCTCGCAAATCTACGATGCATGTCCTATATACAGGCTCGAAACAATATTCGTTCGGTGCCTAAATTATCATCTTGGTTCGCAAAGAAACTGGATAGTGTTTATGAGCTTTATCATGACCGTAAGGTGCGTGAAAAACTTAAAAAGGCTATCAATGATATGGCTGGAAATGGTGATTTGGTCAAGATGGAGGCGCTTCTTGATAATCATGATATCTTATCCAAAGATGTGAAAGGTTTTAAGGCTGCTAAGGCTGAGTTTCATGTGTTATCCCGAGAAGAGATGGAGCTTAATGAGCTTTTAAAGGATAAAGAGAAATTTGGTTTAGAGTCTGCTCAGGAGTGGATTGCTATGGCATCGGCTATTCTCTCGGTTCTTATTGTTATCGGAGCTTTGTTTGTTTTGTTAGGTCAGGTGTTTTCATGATTATGAGGTTTGTGTAATGGGTAAAGGGCGCGCGACTTTATTGCTGATATTTATTGCGGTGCTTTCAATTGTGTTTCTGCCGACAGCTGTAATTTTATTTGTTGGTTTAATTCCATCTTTTGTAGCTTTTTTTGTGGATTCTACTCCGAAGAAAACAAGGGCCGTAACTGTTGGTTCGTATAATGTCATGGGGTGTGTCCCCTTTATGCTTGATCTTTGGGAAGTTAGTGGTGATTTAGATGTTGCGATTGATATCTTGTTTACCCCCCTTACTCTTGTTGTCATATACGCAGCAGCGGCCGTTGGGTATTTTATATATTGGGGCGCTGGTCTTGTTATCTCAAGCTTCTTTTATCAGCAGGGGCAGTCCAGAAGAAGTGATATTGTTAAAAGGAAACAGGAGCTTATCGAAAGATGGGGCAGGGATGTGACCGGGGTCGTTCAAAACGATGAATAGCATTTTATGGATTTTTAATTTTTTGTTAGTTCCGGTGTGAAACAATAATAAAGTTAGGGTGATTTTTAAAAGCGTGCGTTCCGCCGCTTTTTTTATGCCCTAAATTAAGTGATAATTTAAGATAATTTGTATGTAGTTGGATTGTTTTGTGTCTATTAGATCGCTAATTTTTAAGTATCGTAAGAGTGAAGATGGTGTGACGGCTATTGAGTTTAGTCTGCTTGCAATACCATATTTTATGCTTGTTCTTGGTATCTTGGAAATATCTATTATGTTTGCATCTGCCAGTCTTTTGGATGGTGCTGTGACTAACGCTAGTAGGATGATACGAACCGGACAGTTGCAAAATTCTGTTGGTGACCCTGAGACAAATTTTAGAAATGCGCTTTGCGATTATGCAACGGTTTTAGTGGATTGTAATTCCGTACAATTGGAGGTGGTTCCAATTGATAGTTTTGCCAATTATAATAATTACGATCCAACTTATGATGCTGATGGGGATCTCGTATCACAAGGGTTTGATGCGGGCGGTTCTGAAGATGAAGTTTTAGTCCGTGTGGTTTACTATCATAGTTTAGTGACGCCTCTTGTTGCGCAGTTGTTGGGCGGGCCAGATCAGCGCCAATTATTTGTTACTACAATGGTGTTTCAGTCTGAGCCATATGAATTTAATGGTGGAGCATAATGAAAGTGATTATGGGTAAATTAAAAGAATGGTATGAGGATTGCTCGGCGGTGGCTGCTGTTGAAGCTGCTTTTGTGTTTCCCATTCTTTTGATTATGCTTGTCGGAGTTTTTGATATTGGCAATGCCATTATTATGAATCAGAAAACAATTCGTGCCTCGCAAGTGACAGCTGATTTAATCTCTAGAAATCGTGAGGTTGATGATTTGATTGTTGGTGAGGCTATTGCAGCGGGAAGGTTAGCTTATGAGCCTATTACTCCGACTTCATATGGAGTTGATGTCGTTAGTATTCGTTTTGATCAGGCTGGCACGCCCAGTATTGTATGGAGAGAAACACAAGGGATGTCACCTATGAGCAATGTTTTAACGGATGTTGCGGCATTATCTGCACCGGATAGTGGTGTTTTGGTTGTTGGGGTGGAGTATAATTACCAGCCATTTTTTGCAGGGTTTATGGTGAGTGATATTGCAATGCATGAAAAAGCATTTGCGCGAGGAAGGCAAAGTGCAGTTGTGTGCAGGCAAGGAATGCCATGTTGAAGCGTTTAACCAGAGAGCTGTAAAAAAGGAAATACAAAATGTATATGAATTGCATTGAACAGCTTAGATCTAAAATTACGGCCTATGTAAGAAAAACGCAGGCAGCAATTGCTATTTTATTTGCGCTTATGGCGCCATTGGTTATTGGTGCTGGTGGGATGGCTATAGATTATGCAATGGCTTATCTTGTGCAGCAGCGTTTGATGCAGGCATTGGACTCTTCTGCGCTTGCAGCTGCTGCAACTTCTAGTGAAGAATCTGTTATTCGTCAGAAGGTGAAGCAGTTTTTTCAGGTGAATTTTCCTAATAACCGTATCGGTGATACTTTTGATCCTGTGATTACCGTGGTTGATAATGAGGTGCATGTTCAAGGTAGCGCACAATACCAGACAATGTTCTTAGGGATTATTGGTGTTCATACAATTGATGTGGCTGCTGAGACGACTGTTCAAAGGGAAGTGCAAGGTTTGGAAGTTGTATTGGTGCTGGATAATACTGGTTCAATGTCTTCAAATAATAATATTGGCACATTAAGACAGGCCTCTAAAAATTTCGTCAATATTCTTTATGATAGTGCTCGTAACCCGAGTTCTATTAAGGTTGGTATGGTTCCATATAGTAGCTCTGTTCGTATTGGTCGTTATGGATTGGGTAAGAACCCAGATGGAACGCAATATGCTGATGGGGATGTGTTTGTTAACTTGCCAGAAGATATGAGCTATACAACGGATTATACTAGTTATGATTGGTTTGGCTGTGTTGTTGAGCATAACCCTAATGGTTATGAAACAGGTGCGAGTTATGTCTCTGGTTCTAAAGGGCAGCTCTGGCGTGATAGTGCCAATAATCTGGATGGGCATGGTTGGGATCCGTCAAAAGGTAATAATGACCCGTATGATTATGATGTGCTTGATGATTATGAGGGGCCTTGGGATGTTTATTCTTATGGGCGTATCATTAGAGGTGGCGGCGATTCTACATCGCAGAGATGTTCAGATATGGGCTCTTCATATAGTAATAGCAGCTCACGCTGCAGTAACTGCACTAGTACAAAAAATGTTTGGACATATTATGGCTGGCAGGAAAGAAGCGGTTACTGTGCGGATGAATATTGTTTTTGTTCGTTAAGGTCTGGAAGTGGCGGTACAAATAGAAACTGTCCTAACGCGTATATTCAGCCACTGGTCAGTGATCGTGCGAAATTGCTTGATCATGTGGATACGATGACCGCGAACGGTTTTACTTACGGTAATATCGGTATGGCGTGGGGGGCCCGTTTATTGTCGCCTGCAGCACCATTTGAAGAGGGGGCTGACTGGACTGATAAGTATTGGCGTAAAGCTATTATTATGATGACTGACGGTAATAATACGATGGAAAACACATATTCTGCGTATTGGGCCACTAATAAGCATAATGTGTCAGTTTCTGATTTGAATGATCGTTTTGAGGAGACGTGCACGGCACTTAAGGAGAAGGGGGTGACCATTTATACGGTGACATTTTCTTCGGGAATTAATGACACGACTAAAGATTACTATAAGCGCTGTGCCTCTGCTCAGGAGCAATACTTTGATGCGCCAACGCAAGAAGAGTTGATTCAGGTCTTTGAGCGAATTAGTAGAGAGCTCAGTCAGCTGTATATTAAATCTTAATATAAGTATTGGGTATGTAATAAAGGCGCTGGACTTCTAGCGCCTTTGTTGTTTGTAAGTGCATTCTTATTTAGATTGATTTCTCTTAAAGTAATAGTTTTGTTTTTACTTCAGTATTACTTTGATTTTGTATTTAAATAAAATTTTATATAAATTTATTTGTTATTTTTAAGTAAAATGAATATTTTTATTTTATTTTTTTAAGTAAAACTTTCGTTTTTTAACTTTTCATTAAGTAATGTTCGATATTCTAAAAACATAACGGTTGGAGCTTCGATGTTCATTAAGAGTTGAGAAGTATGGGTTAAGACCGGATTTTTTAATATACATTTATACATTAGGAGGCTTATGTAATGTTGAAACTATTAGCTATAAAAGATGCTTACTTAAAGAATGAAGATGGTGCTACTGCGATCGAATATGGTTTGATTGCTGCTGGTATCTCTCTAGCGATTGTTGCGATTGTATTTACACTCGGTACAGATCTGAATACAAACTTTACAACAATTCAAACACAGCTGGCTGGCGCTGGTGGTGGTGGTAATGGATAAGCCTTGACTAAATGATAATGCAAAGCCCGTCTAATTTAGGCGGGCTTTTTTACTAGGGCTTTAATTTCTCTTAGTTTTTACTCTAATTTTATATTTTGGCAATTAAACGATGAAGCAGCTTTTTATACAATTTAGAAAAGATACACGCGGTGCGACCGCTATTGAATACGCTTTGATCGCTTCGGGCATAGCATTAGCTGTGATTGCAATTGTTTATTTGATTGGCGCTGACCTGCTTGGGTTATATACTGCTGTTCAGACGGATGTAACCGGGCGCGTGCCATAAAAGATTATACATGTAGGAAACATGATTTTACTTTCTTTTTATATATTCTTCTTTGTTCTTGTGATCGCTATCGGTGCTATGGCCGCTTATTCAGATGTGCGTGGGTTGGTTATCGCGAATTGGTATAGTGGTGCGGTTATTGGATTGTTTTTTGCGTGTTACATTGTCATGTATGTATCAGGGCGTGCGGATGTTTTTGCGCCAATATGGCTTCATTTCTTGGCGTCTTTTATTGTTTTTATTGTGACATTGTTGATGTTCCTGGGCGGTGGCTTAGGAGCTGCTGATTCTAAACTTGGAAGTGCTTTTGCGCTTTGGACTGGTATGGGCGGTTTATTTTCATTTTTATTTTATATGGCGCTCATTGGTGGTTTGGTCGGTTTGTTCGCGCTGTTTGTTCAAAAGAAAAAACCTTTTAAATCTCCTGTTGAAGGTGGCTGGATTGCGCGTGTTCAAGCAGGAGAGAGTAAGGTGCCATATGGTGTGGCTATTTTTGGTGGGGCTGTAATATCCTTTTTCACGAGTGGGTATTTTAGTCCTGTGGTCTTAACTTCATTTTTGTAGTATTTTTTATAGAAAATCTACTAACTAATTTTTAACGATAATGTAGCATTATGAGTGTGTTAGTATAAGTTTCATTATATTTCTTTGTAGCTTCTGCATACTTCGTCTTTGAGTACATATCTTTGAAAGGTCTAAAGATGAATAAAAATATTCTTATCGTACTTGTTGGTGCTGTCTTGGTGTCCGTTCTTGTGGCGGTGCTCGTGCAGATGACGCTCGGAGGATCTGAGCCTGTAGTCGAGGTGCAAGAAGAGGCGCGTGTAGAAGTTCTTGTGGCTGCGAAAGATCTTAAGCTTGGGCATGTCCTTGAAAAAGGTGACCTTAAATGGGCTAAATGGCCAGAAGGTAGTGTGTTTGGCGGTGCGGTGCGCCGTAAGGGCGAGCAAGATCCTCTTGATGCTGTTTCAGGGCGATTGGGGCGTGCGATTTCATCAGATGAGCCTGTAATGAAAAGTGCTTTATTGGCATCAGATAAAGGTAACCTTGTGGCTGCGAATCTAGACGCAGGCCAGCGCGCTGTGGCGATAGAGGTTGGCGCATCATCAATGGTTGGTGGTTTTATTGGTCCTGGTGATTATGTGGATGTGATTTTAACATACCGTGAAAGTGTGAATGCGGACAATGATAACCCTGCTGTTGCTAAGATGCTTGAGCTTAACCTTGATAAGCTTGCTACAGAAACAATTCTTCAAAATGTGAAAATTTTAGCAGTTGATCAGTCGGCCAAGCGTGAAGAAGAAGATCGTGTAAAGGTTGGTAAAACGGTAACTATCGCTGTTGATTCTATGGATGCTGAACGCTTAATTCTTGCGCAGCGTATGGGGAATTTAACGCTTTCACTGCGTGGTGTTGGTGATGAGCAGGTTGTTGAGAAGAAGTGGCCAACAATTTCAGATGCGCGCCTGACTTCAATGGGTGACGAGATTTATAATGAGTATGAAAGAATTCAACAGGAAACTGGAATTAATTCAAATATTGTGCGAATTTATAACGGTCAGAATGTAATTGCGGTTCCTGCGCAATAGTTTGGCCTCTTTGAATACGCGTCCATTTTCTGGGTTTAAATGCGTAACTAATCGAAAGATAAGATAATGCGATATGATAATAAGATAATACGTGTGTGTTTAGGGAGTTTGTGTTTACTCTTTGCAATACTGGTTTCATTTGAGATTGTTGGCGGATTTGCTACGCAGGCTCATGCCTCTAAGGGTAAGTTGATGGGCGTTAAGGGGCTTCGGAATAGCCGTGCTTTTGTCGTTACGCTCGGTAAGGCTGAGCTTATGAATATTCCAGGTAATGCAGCAGATGTGCTGGTTGGAAATTCTTCTATTGTTGATGTGCGCGCTGTACAAAGCAATCGCCTCTATTTGGTTGGTTTGCAGGTTGGTGATACGAACTTGATTGCGCTTGATGCAGCTGGGAATGTTCTAAAGAAGATTGATATTCACGTTACATATGACCTTGGTGCAATTCAGTCTTTGCTTGATGGTCTGTTTCCTACTGAAGATGTTCAGGTGGGTGCTATTCATGATCAGATTTTATTAACTGGTACTGTTTCAAATGCAGCTGCTGCGGCCAAAATTACGAATGTTGTTGGGCATTATGTTAGTGATTTGCAGGAAAGTCAGGGCACGATGGATGAGCTGATTGCAAACTTACTAGAAGTGCGCGGCGGTCAGCAGGTTATGCTTCAAGTTAAAATTGTTGAGGCAACTCGTAATGTCTTAAAAGAATTGGGAATCGAAACTTTTGCAAATAGTAGCTTGGCTTCGCAAACTAGCCGCGGCGATCAGATACAGTTTTTAACAGGGCAGGGCGCAGCGCTTGCGCAAGAGCCTTTTGGGGTTTTGTCTGGTGTTCTGGATACGGGGCTTCGCGGAATAGGTTTGTTAAATTTTGAGCTTAACGCTTTGGAAGAAGAAAACCTTGTTAATATTCTTGCTGAACCAAATTTGACAGCTGTGTCTGGTGAACAAGCAGGTTTCTTGGCTGGCGGTGAGTTTCCAGTTCCAGTTGGGCGTGATCAGGTTGGAAACCTCGTGATTGAATTTCGTGAATTTGGTGTGTCTTTGAACTTTAGGCCGACAGTGTTGTCAGAAAAGCGCATTAGTTTGCAGCTTGATACGGAGGTCTCATCACTTGATTTCGATAATGCTATTACACTTGCTGATACTCAGGTGCCAGGGCTTGATGTGCGACGCGCTGATACTACGGTTGAGATAGCAAGTGGCGGTAGTCTTATGATTGCTGGCTTGCTGCAATCAGACGCGATTGAAAATATGGCGGGTTTGCCTGGGGTTCGAAATACACCCGTGATTGGGGATTTAGTTTCTTCGGAAGGTTTTAGACGTGAGGAGACAGAGCTTATTGTTATTGTGACACCGTATTTGGTTCAGCCATATGCGGAGGAAAAACGATCTGAACCTGTTCGCAGAGTGCCTAAGAATTTTGAAATGGCTGATGCTTTTGTTGCCAATATTCGCCGTGTATATGGTTTTAATGATGCTGAGCTTTTTTCTCATGATCAACCATTTGGATATATTTTAGATTAAGAGGTATTTGATCATGTTTACTCAAGTCTCATTTGTTTTTAAGCCGTCTCGTTTTGTTTATTTAGGGTTAGTGCTATCCTTGTCTATGGCTGCCTGTTCCTTACGTGAACCTGATCATTTTACGCGTAATAAAGTGCAGCTAATAGAGGAGCGTGTAACGCAGGATGTCTCCGTTGCAGAATTTAGTGATGCAAATGTTTTGGCGCTTGCTAATCATTATAGCCGTCATGGGGATGGACCTTTGGAGGTTGTTGTTAGTTATAATCCAAAGTCACGTTCTCAAGGAGCGATGTATGCTGGACAAAAAGCAGCAGAGGTTGCCGCGAGTTTACGTGCGCAGGGCGTTGAGAATATTGATGCGCATATAATGCCTGTTAAGGATTTATCTGAATCTAAGATTATGATTTCGTATCTTGGTTATGATGCTTTGGGGCCTAAAGATTGTGAGTTGATGCCGGGCTTAGAACACCGAAAAATCAATGCTAATGAGAGCTATAGAATGGGCTGTAGTGTTGATACTATCTTTGCTAAGCAAATTGCTCGCCCTAGAGATTTGTTGGGGCAAGAAACATCCGCTAGTACAGATGGGCGTCGTTCTGCAAACCAGGTTGAATTATACCGCACGGGTGTTCCGAATGAACCACTGGAAGGCGAGAGTGCGTCAGAATAAAAATCCTATTGAGAATAGTCTCTTACTTGAATTTGCGCTATACTGGAGGCCTGAAAACACGACTTTTGGGTTGTGTTCTTCGTGCCTTTTTAGAGTTTATAGTGGAAAGAGTTTTTTTGTATGAGTGAGGTTGTTAATCAAAGTACTGCTATATTGCTGCCTGAGGCTGAGGTGGCTGTTTATACGCATGACCCTCAGGTTCTTGAGGCTTACAAAGCTTTGGCGAGTGATTGGCGTTTTGCACGTGTAGATTTGAAAGCAGCTGAAGGTGATGTTGAGCTTGCTATTTCTACATATACTCAATATGCCTCGCCAGATGTGATTATTGTTCAAACAGATACGATTGATAGCTCGTTTACTGAACGCTTAGCAGCGCTTGCGCAGAATTGTGATGAAGGGACTTCAGCGATTGTAATTGGTCCTGAAAATGATGTGAATTTGTACCGTAGTTTGATTGATATGGGGGTGAGCGATTACCTTGTTCGTCCTGTGGAAACACCGGTTCTAGCAGAGGTTATTGCTAAAACCCTAGTCGAAAAGAAAGGTGTTTCGGGGAGTACCTTAATTGCTGTAAACGGCGCCAAGGGAGGAGTGGGGGCTTCACTGCTTTCTGAAGGGTTGGCGTGCGGTGTTGCTGATATTTTGAAAAAGAAAACAGTTCTTATGGATGCGGCTGGTGGTTGGTCATCGCTCGGTGTTGGTCTTGGTTATGAGCCATCAACGACACTGACTGAAGCTGTGAAGGCGGCGGAAAGTGAAAAACCAGATAATTTGAAGCGCATGATGCATGATGTGAGTGAAAACTTACAAGTTTTAGCAACTGGCGGTGATGTTATGTTGGAGCAAGGTGTAGGTGCTGATGAGTTGGAAGTCCTTATCAATATGCTTCTAGCAAAATCTCCGGTTGTTATAGTGGACTTGTCACATGCCCCTGAGGCGCTTCAAAAAGTAGTGCTAGCAAGAGCGAATTTGATCTTGCTTGTGTCTACACCGACGCTTCCTGCCTTACGTTTAGCGCGCACTCTTATTAGTGAAGTGAAGGATATTAGGGGCGGCGGCGAAGATGATGCACTTAAGCTTGTGGTTAATATGCAAGGGGTTTCACCCGCACATGAAGTGTCTAAAAATGATATTTCGGATGCTGTTGGCATAAGCGTTTCTGGTTTCTTTCCATTCTTGCCTAAGGTTTTTTTAGGTTGCGAAAGTTCAGGGAAAAAACTCACGGATGATAAAGAGGCATTGGCCCTTATCGAGGATAATTTACTGAAGTTAGTTAAGCCTTTTATATCCTCTAGCTCGAATAGTGTAGAGGCGGGTACTGAAAAATCATCAGGATTTATGAGTGGTTTGTTAGGAAAAATCTCTAAAGGCTCTTAGTTTAAGGTTGTGAAGTATTATGTTTGGAAAAAAACAGCAATCAGGTGGAGAACAGAAGCCAGCGGCTAAGCCAAAGGCTTCGGAAGCCAATATTCATAAAGAAACTAAAGAACCTCTTTCAGAAGAGGAGGCTGATGTTTCTATTCAACCGCCTAGTGAAGATTTGTTAGAAGGTTTGAGTGAGGCGTTAGATGTAGTTGAGCCAGTGGTGACGCAGCCAAAGGAAAAACCTGTGAAACGCTCAACGGATGATCCTTTTTCTGAGATAGAAGAGGAAAGCGATGATTTGGCAGGTGCAGAAGATAGTATTACAAATCTACGTTTGCAGCGTTCACGTAACCGTATTTGGTTAGATCTTCGTGATGGCATTGATCTAAAGGCGCTTGCGAGTATGGAAGCAAAAGCCGCGCGTGAAGAGGTCCTTTCAGCTGTTGAGGAAATTGCACGTTTTAGAAATTTAGATTTAACACCAACAGAGCTTCAAGGGATTGCCAAGGAGTGTGCAGATGACATGCTCGGGTTTGGTCCTCTTGAGGAACTTTTAGAGCGTGATGATATTGCGGATATTATGATTAATGGCCCAGATACGACCTATATTGAGGTTTCTGGTAAAATTGAGCGTGCGCGTATTAAGTTTCGTGATAACCAGCATTTGACGACAATTTGTCAGCGAATTGTGGGCGCAATTGGGCGCCGCGTTGATGAAGCTAGCCCAATTTGTGATGCACGTTTGCCTGATGGTTCACGTGTGAATGTGATTATACCGCCTTTGGCTGTTGACGGTGCGTGCATGACGATCCGTAAATTTACAAAGGATAAGCTGACTCTTGATAAACTCTTAGAATTTGGGTCTATGACCCCATCATGTGCAAAGCTCATTCAAGCAATTGGCCGCTGCCGTGTTAATGTTTTGGTCTCTGGTGGTACTGGTTCGGGTAAGACAACGATGCTTAATTGTCTTACACGTTATATTGAACAGGGTGAGCGTATTATTACTTGCGAAGATGCTTGTGAACTTCAGTTGCAGCAGCCGCATGTTGTGCGTCTTGAAACACGACCGCCAAATTTAGAGGGCGTTGGTGAGGTTACGATGCGAGATTTAGTTAAGAACTGTCTTCGTATGCGTCCTGAACGTATTATTGTAGGTGAGGTTCGTGGGCCTGAAGCCTTTGATCTTCTGCAGGCAATGAATACCGGGCATGATGGCTCTATGGGAACTGTGCACGCAAATAACCCGCGTGAAGCGCTGTCTCGTATGGAGAATATGATTGCTATGGGTGGGCTTAATTTACCAATTTTGGCTGTGCGTGAGCAGATTGCTGGCGCCGTGAATGTCATTATTCAGGTGCAGCGTCTTAGAGATGGCTCTAGAAAAACCACACATGTAACTGAAATTACAGGTATGGAGGGCGAGGTTGTCACAATGCAGGATCTCTTTGTACTTGATATTGAGGGTGAGGATGATGATGGTAAGCTTGTTACGCGTCATCGTTCTAGCGGTTTACGTCCGAAATTCTTTGATAAAGCGCGTCAATATGGGGTTGCGGACCTTGTAATGGATGCGATGGAAGAAGCCTTTGATTAATTAATATAAGTGCTCGTGGGCACATAGGGTCTGTAACATGTCGTTGGTTCATTTGATTATCCTTCTAATTATAGTGATTGTAATCGCAGTGGTGATCGCACTTGTTATGATGAATCAAGAAAATCAAAGATTACAGCGTCAACGAGAAGTTATTATGGGCAAGAATGCAGCAGTAAATGCTAAACGCTCAAATAAGGATGATCCAAATAAGCGACGCGCAGATATTGCAAAAAAATTACGTGATGAAAAGGAAGATGGGCTAGAGGCTAAAAAGAAAGAAAAGCAGAGTACAAGAGCGTTATTGGCTCAGGCTGGGCTTTCTATATCAGTTCGCCAGTTTGGGTTGATGTCTGTTTTATCAATGGTGGTGTTTACTTTTTTAGCTAATGCTATGGGGCAGCCAATTTTTGTTGTTATTTGTGCTTCAGTTGTTGGTTTGTTTGGTTTTCCTCGCTTTATCGTGAAAAAAATGGCAGCTCGCCGTCAGAAAGGGTTTTTGGAAGAGTTTCCCGATGCACTTGAAGCGACTGTGCGTTTATTAAAGGCCGGTATGCCTGTTGCGGAAGCTGTTGCAATGATCTCTAAGGAATATGATGGCCCAGTAGGGGAGGAGATGAGCCGTATTTACGATAAACAAAAAATTGGTATTCCTTTGCATGAAGCAGCGCTTGAGGCAACTTACCGTATGCCATTACCAGAGATGCAGATGTTTGCTACGGGGTTATCTATACAGGCACAGACAGGCTCTAGTTTATCTGAGGTTCTTTTGAATTTATCGAACGTTATTCGTTCACGTTTTCGTCTAAAGAGAAAGGTTAAAGCGCTATCATCAGAAGCTGTGGCTTCAGCGAGTATTATTGGTGCTTTGCCAGTTCTGGTGGCTACCGGTATGTATTTTGTGAATTATGACTATATAAGTGTATTGTTTAACGATCCGTTTGGAAATGTTTTGTTGGGCGGCGCTATCTTTTGGATGGCGTGCGGAATCTTTGTTATGAAAGTCATGATTAACTTTAAAATTTAATGGGAGGCTTAAATGGATAATGAATTGATGATCACGGTTGTAAGTGCTTTGCTTGCGGCTGTTTCGTTTATTGCTTTTGCCCTTCCTTTTTTGCAGCGTGCAGATAAGAAAGAGCGTTTTAAGGACGTTATTGAGAAAAGGCGTAAAGACCTTTTAGATGCTTCGCGTGATGGGAGTTTATATAAAGCCAAAGATGAAAGTTCTGCTTCTGCAGCTGATTCAATGGCTTCGCTGTACAAAATGCAAAAGCTTGCTGGTGAGATGGGCGAAAAAATGCGTGAAAAGCTCTTGCAGGCAGGCATTCGTAGTCCTAATGCGCCGATTAAATTCATGATCGCGAAAGGTGTCTTGCCGATAATTCTTTTTGGTTTTGTTATGCTCGTAATTTCGAATAGTGAACGTGACATACCAAATATTATTCAGTTACTTTGTTTTTTTGTAGCCGCTGTTATTGGGTATAAGTTGCCAGATATAATTATCAAAAATGAAATTGATAAACGCCAAGAGGAGATTAATCTCTCTTTTCCGGATGCACTGGATATGATGCTTATTTGTGTACAGGGCGGTATTGGTCTTGAGCAAACAGTTGATCGTGTTGCACAAGAGGTTGCGGAGCAGTCAGAGACTTTGGCTGAAGAGCTTGGGATACTTAGTGCTGAAATGGCAATGCTAAATGATAGGCGGCAAGCGTTACAAGATTTTGCCAAACGTGTTGGAAGTGGGGGGGCGCGAAGTTTTGCGACTGCACTTATTCAAGCAGAGCAATATGGTACATCTGTGTCACAGGCTATGCGCGTTATGTCTGATGAAATTCGTGAACTAAGAATGGCAAAGGCTGAGGAAAAGGCGGCTTCATTACCACCCAAATTAACGGTTCCTATGATCTTATTCTTCTTGCCAGCGCTGTTTATTATTATCCTTGGCCCAGCAGGAATTGAAGCTAGTGCAGCAGGTGTGGGGCAGTAAAACTTGTACTATATAGAAAACGTTCCGTATTTTAAGTTGTGTTTATTCTTTGATAGAAGGCTTTGAACGGGGCTTGGGGACGGGGATCCCTTGTGATTGCTTAAGCGCATTAATGATGCGTATGTTTCGTTCAATCTCAACACGTTCTGGTGAGAGAGCTTGGGCTTTGTAGAGAATCTCCGATGCTTCTTCAAGTTGATTTTGGGATGCTAGATTTAAAGCTAAGTTATTCATGATCGTTGTTGGATCACCTTCCCATAGCTCTAGTCCTTTTCTAAAGGCGCGTTCTGCTTCTTCGTGCATGCCCTGTGCGTCTAGAGCTACACCAAGGACATGGTAAGCGCGGTCATATTTGTCATTTGCTAGGACAGCTTGCTGCGCATAACTTTCGGATTCTTTGGTTTTTCCTTGTTCTAATAAAACCTTTGCGTATTCAGTTTTTGTCGGTGCAGAAGTATCTTTAGACTTGGCAAAAGGTTCGAGTATTGTTTGTGCACGTGTCAGCATGCCTTCTTTTCGAAGGGCATAGGCATATTCAGTTGCTGCGATCTCGTTTTCACTATTGCTCTTATATCGTTTTTCTAGTGTTTTGAGTGAGCGTGATAGGCCAGCTTTATTTTCCGCACGCCTAATGATTTCAGCAATTTTTTCAGAGCGCATTTGGTGCGCTTCCTCCGGGGTTTGTGGCATGCTTGCACATGAAGCAAGGCTGACTGCTGCAACACAGATTGTTGTTGTAAGTAGGAGTTTATGGCGAGTTGTTTTTATCTTCATAATCTATCCGTTTATTATTCACTACCTGGTTCTGTAGTTAGCTCTTGGGGTTGAGCATCGCTGTTTGTTGTGCCTGTACCAGCAAGAGCGCCAGCTTGTTGTGCTGCTCCAGTGGACGTATTCTGATTCCCTGTGTTCATCATAAGCTCATGACACATATCAGGGCAATAGAACACACTTGTTTCTTGGCAGTTATTGTCGCCGGAATTAGCACATGTTTTTCTGATTCTAAGATATTCTTGTTTAGGCGCGGCAATGATGGCATGTCGTTGCATTATTACTTCACCGTCTTTATCCAATATCGTAAATGACGTTGCACCAGGTGCCCTTGGGACTGCTACCAGTCTTTTTGAACTGTCCGCTAGAATGGTTAAATGATTAGGGTTCCCAATAATGATGCTCGCCGCTGGACGGTTGATTTTAATTATTTCAGATTTATCCGGCGTAAGTTTTAGCGGTGGATGTGTATTTTGTGAATCGGCTATTTGCTGTTCTTCACTTGCCGTAGATGTCGTGACTATATCACTAACACTCGATAGTTGATCCGTGCCATTTGCATCGTCTGCATAAGCCTTTATTGGCATAATGGCTATTGCGCATATTGATAACGCGCATAGAGATAAGTATGAAGTTTTAAATATCGGTTTGTTTAGAATGAGCATAGGAATTCCAAATAGAAAATGAAGGCGATATTCTTATTAGTATATCTCTAACTGAAGAATTTATCACCTTCTTTTTATTTGGATTTATGACGCTTTTTAATAAATCTCTTTCTATGTTTACGGAGATTTTGCTCTTATGTTGGCTTCCGTGTCACAGGTTACCGCTCCAGAAGAGGATATTGCGACGATGAATGTCGGTGTCCCATCACCAAGAGGTGAGCAAGAGTCTAGGACTGTCGTTGCCCACGGATCTTCACAAACAACTTTGTTATCCTTAATTTGCTTAATGGCATATCCAGTAGGGCATTGCATACTTGGGAGCTCGCCAGCAATAGCTTGTGGGTCCATACAGTCGTCATCAGATGAATCGCCTGCTAAACCAGGCCCAGCACTGCCGCAGAGTTTATCTGAATGGATTTGATACGCTTGTATATCACCATTGACCTCTACTTTTTCTGACGGAGTGTTTGTGCCAAAACCGACATTCCCAGGGTTAGTGTTCGTTATTTGATATGTAAGGATATCGTCGCTTGTATCCATTGGAGTACCTCTATCATCATAGATAGCATCGGTATATTCCCAGAACGCTTGCTTGATATTTGCTACAAACTTAATTTCATCATCAAAATAATTGTTAGGGTCAGTTTTTCGAATTGTACTTAAGAATACAGCATCATCGTCATCACAATTTTCATCTTCATCTGGTGATGTTTTTGTTTGTGGATCATCTAGATTGGCTATAGGGATAGGCACTACAGCGCCTGGATTACACACACTACCAACTTCTACACCGTCTTCTGTGTGCGCTCCCATACCGTTTTCACCATGAGAAACAATTACAAAGTGGGCTGAGCCATATGGTTCTAATAAAGAGGATTCTGCTCTAATATCAGCCATGGGTTTATTTAAATGCCCACCATCGCCAGTGACATCGATGACCCCGTTTCTAGGGTTAAAGGCAAAATCATTATTACCATCATTATCGGCATCTACATTTGTTAAGTTTAATGAAACGGCATACGTTAATTTATTGCCCCAAGCATCACGGCCAAATCTCTGCTTAAAGCCGTTCTTTTCCTCAGATTGTGTTGTCGCACCCAGAGCTAGGATGTTGTCTCTTAAGTCTTGGACGTCACCATCGCCGTTTAGATCCATGTATAAGGTAACCGGAACGGCACCAATTAAAACAACCTCCATCGGGTTTGGCTCTAGATTTGTCCAAATACGATTATCGCCATCTGCATTATCCAGATCTCTTGCGCCTGTTACCCTGATCACATTCGGGCTATTACAATCTGGTAACCCATAGCCGATATCTTCCGGCCCAAGGGTTGGGTCGGCTGGACAAGGGTATGTACCAAATTCAAGCTGATAGATACTGGCAGCATTCGATGAAGATGAAATGGACTCTTCATTGAAATCTTCAATCAGCTTTACCGTATAGGTTTTATATGCCGCGAAGATGACCGTGGTAATGATACCAATGACGATCATTACCAGTGCCAATTCAACCAAGGTGAAGCCAGCTTCAGCTTCAGCTTTAGAGGCTTTTATGTTTGTGATGTTTGTTTTTAGTTTCATCATAATTTGCTTCCTCTATTGAATTACTGACAAGTACAGACGCCAAGTTCAAACTTCGTAGGGTTTATACCTTTAGAACAGAGTTTGACATCGCCTTTCTCAGCATCACAGTCACATTCGCCTTTGTGTGTTTTACCGACACCTGCGGATGCTGTTTCGCCATTGCCCTGGAAGTTATCCCAACGACAAACTACAGGTGGTGGTACAGAACAACCAGAGTAGTCTATAGGGTTAGTTACTTTTCTAGGTGGCTTGTCAGCAAAGTCACATACATAGTCGATTTTCTGCCATGCGTCGCCAATTTGACCAACTGGACAGCTCTTTTTAACTGTTGATGTGCTTGGCTTACATACACAGTTTTCTGCATATCCGTTGCCTGGTACATCTTTGTAGCCAGAGTTTCCAAAGCGCCATTTACCTTTTTTGTCTTCACCGTTGTGACAGTCAAAGAAGCGCTCCTGCTTGTATTTTCCAGTCATTCCGCTTGGGCACCAACGGGCTCTTTCATTGCGGAAAGGCTTACATTTACAGGTGTTATGCGTTGTGATCGTTGGACCACATTTTTGGGTTGTACAGTTGTGTTCACGTTTGTAATAGGTACGTCCTTCAGTGAAACCTGATGGACAGCCACCAGACCATGTTTTTACCGATTCTATACATGAACATGCGCTACTGGTTGTTTGCCAGACAAGTTTACCGCTTGGGCATGATCTTACAAGTTCACGCTCATAAGTACCTGAGAAGCGGCTACCACATTGTGATGACTGTCCGCAGCTTTTTGTTTGTGTTCTTAATACATCTTCTGCACATGAGCATAGTCCGGTTT
>Ga0208837_1000056_pt1 | contig 19722 bp, 19 predicted proteins | sample DeeseametaMP0327_FD_184214 | JGI IMG/M metagenome (GOLD analysis project Ga0208837, IMG submission 184214) | Marine microbial communities from the Deep Atlantic Ocean - MP0327 (SPAdes) | ecosystem: Environmental > Aquatic > Marine > Oceanic | place: East of Recife, Brazil, South Atlantic Ocean...
TTTGCCATTGTAGCGCAGCTCATAATATAAAACAGGTTTGTCTGAACGTGAACCCTCATAATGAAGAAGGCCGAGCGGCTCACCTGCAATAATATTTTGTCCCACTACTGTATCAATTTTCTCAAGCCCTGCAACAAGACTATGATAACCATCCTCATGTTCTATGATTACCATATTACCGTAATTCTTGAAATGGCCAGAAAACCTTATGACACCGCCCATTGGTGCAACGACAAGCGCGCCACCACGCCCTTCTATATCAATCCCTTGTGATGGTGCACCAAAGTGATCGGGCTCATTATAGCGTGTTTTGATAACCCCTGAGATAGGTAATCGTGCAGAGCCAGCTCCGGGAATTGCAGCAGGTTTGGCCGCTGAAGCTGTTTGCTTAACGCTATCAGCATGGGGTTTGTTATTTTCCTCTAAATTCTTGACGAGATCTTTTAAGGTGCGTGCATGTGCCGCAATTTTACGGTTTCTCTGCTCTTTAATAGCTAGACCCTTTTGGGTGCTCCGGTAGATATTCTTACGTTTTTGGACAAGCGCGGATAGGGTACTATGTTGTTTTTGCAAGGCTTTTGCAGTGATTGACGCTTGCTCTCTCTTTGATTTGAGAGAAGCGGTTAGCTCCGCATTTTTTTCCAAATTGATTTTGAGTGTCTCTGCTTTTTTGTAAAGTGAGGGGAGGGTATTTTCCAGGAGCATAGCACTTTGTGCGGTTTTGAGGGGCGCATCCGGTTTCGCAATGAGGGCTTCCGGAGGCATGCGCCTTAAGCGTTGTAGCGCAAGTAGTAGATCAGCCATTTCGCCGCGATCTTTTTCTAGTGTGCTTTGTAGCTCTGTTTGGTTGGCCTGAAGCTTCTCGATTTGTTCATCAAGGCTCTCCATCGTGCTTTCATTTTTTTGAATAGAGTTTGAGATGTCTACCAGCATCTCTTGCATCTCTTTTATATTTTTTTGAGTGAAATTCTTATAATCAATACTTGTGAGCGCATCAATTTTCTTTTGCGGAACAGGCGGACTATCAGCAAAGGTAGGCTGCGCAAAAGCGATAAAGCATAATGAGCTAATAAGTACGGCTGCAAGCAGAGCAGTAAAATGATTATCAGAGCGCATAATTAAAATATTATTCCCTGTGATAAGGGTGGTTTTTTAAAATTTGTTGTGCTCTATAAATTTGCTCTAAAATCATCACGCGTGCAAGCATATGTGGCCATGTTTGTTGCCCAAAGCTGAGGAGAATACTTGCACGGTTTCTAATTTCATCATTTAAACCATCTGCGCCGCCAATGACAAATTGCATATGACGCTCTCCAATGTTTTGGAATTTTTCAATTGTCTTTGCGAAATCAAGACTTTTGAGCCCGTTGCCACGCTCATCCAGTACCACAACAACTGCATCATTTCTAAGATGGGAAAGAATAAGTGCCTGTTCATCATCATTGGCTTTCGTAGCATCGCTATGCTTACTTTCACACTCAATCAAGTTGAGCGGCCAACCAATACGTTTTTGATAATCAGCACAAAGATCGAACAAAGGGCCTTTTTTAAGACGCCCTATAGTAATAAGGTCAATTTTCATGATGTGTTTTTACATCGCTTTAAGCTGGAATGCTATGATTTTCCGAAGCTTGTCCGCCAACAATTTCATAAGGCTGTGATGCGCCCCACATCTTTTCAATATTATAAAAAGCACGAACTTCAGGACGGAAGAGATGAACAATAATATCTCCCACATCAATAGCAACCCAGTCCGATTGTGAAAGCCCTTCAATTTTAAGGTCTTTAACCCCGCGTGCTGCGAGACGGTCTTTGAGTTTTTCTGCCATGGCAGATACATGGCGTGATGATGTTCCTGATGCGATGACCATATAATCGGCAAGTCCTGTTTGCTCCCCAAGGTCAATGCTCATTATGTCCTCTCCTTTGTCTGCGTCTAATGACTGCTCGACGAGAGTTTTAAGTTCTGCTGGGCTTAATGCCCCATCTGCGTGATAGGTTATAATGGCCGTAGCCTCCTTCCATAGTTAATATCCCCTGCAATTAGCATAAAAAAACCTGAACCGCAAGATTCAGGCCGAACGCTTTGTAAATCACAAGGGAAGTGGTTGTTGTCATGAGCTCTAACACTGACATGCATTGCTCTACGGGGCATTTGACCCCCTTAACATTGATATCAAGACTCGTATAGATCTCAAACTCATATTTCTATTATAAGCCTTTTGCATAGGATTCGCAATTTACTGCCATAGTAAAATATGCTGCGCCGCCACTATTTTGAATTACGTATTTGATTTATTAGCTTTTTCACGGATGCTGGTTGAGGATAAATCAATCATCTTTTTCTGCATAAGCCAATATGTCGTCCCTGAATCTAGTGGAAGCGCGCCGCCGCGGCTTAAAAAGACATGCTTTTGCTTGTTGTAATTCTTTAAAGGTGATCGTTTAACAAGGCTTTGCGCAGGGGCACGGGTGATATGTGCCATACATATTTCACCGAGTAAATCTTGCCAATGATGCCACCTATGCAGCGAATGGGCATTATCCATGCCGCTAAGCCATACAAAGCGCGTTGTCGGAAAAGAGGACTTTAATTTACGGATAGTGTAGTAGGTTATGCTCGTTCCAAGGTCTTCTTCTATCCCCGAAACAAGAATTTTAGGGTTCTGTATAAGTTCTTCACTAAGGCGAATACGGTCCTCAGAGGGAAGGGGCTTTTCAGTTTTTAACGGATTTTGTGGGCTCACTAACCACCATACAGCATCCAGTTTTAAAGCCTTAAGCGCCGCAAGTGATATATGAACATGCCCCTGATGTGGAGGATTAAATGACCCGCCAAGCAAACCAATACGCATATTTTTCCAGCGCGCTGAATTATGAAGGCTAGGATTGGTGAAAATAGACATTATGAATGACTTTGATAAAGGCTATGGACGTGTTTGGCCGGTTCCATGGACAAGATATTTATATGTACATAACTGCTCAAGACCAACAGGTCCACGTGCGTGCATTTTACCTGTGGCTATACCAATCTCAGCACCCATACCAAATTCACCGCCATCTGCAAATTGCGTTGAGGCATTGCGCATAACGATGCCGCTATCAACATTTTTGTGGAAGTAGGCCGCAGCCTCATCATTCTGAGTGATTATACTATCGGTATGATGAGAGCCATAGCTATTAATATGGTTTACAGCATCGTTGACATTGTCGACTATAGCAACTGACACTTTTGCATCTAAATATTCAGTGCCCCAATCTTCGCTACTAGCCGAACCTATGCGTGGATCAAGGCTTTGCGCCATCTTATCACCCACGACTGCGCAGCCTTCATCAAGCAGTGTTTTGACAACATCCTGAGCGATATCATTGCTTAGATCTTTGTTAAGTAGCAAAGTCTCCATAGCCCCGCAAATACCTGTGCGGCGCATTTTTGCATTAAGGCTAACTTCACGCGCAATCACTGGATCAGCATCACGGTCAATATAGACGTGACATATACCGTCCAAGTGACTGAAAACAGGCATCCGTGCTTCGTTTTGAACGCGCTCAACCAAACCTTTACCACCGCGCGGGATCATAACATCCACATAACGGTCAGCACGTAATAGGGCACCAACAGCTTCGCGATCTGAAATAGGGATCATACTAACGCATGCAGGATTGAAGCCATGCTCTTCAAGCGCTTCCTGAATAAGACTATGAAGTGCAAGCGAACTATGTAAGCTCTCAGAACCGCCGCGAAGAATGACAGCATTCCTTGATTTAAGACAAAGAGCAGAAGCATCAATTGTAACATTTGGGCGCGATTCATAAATCATCCCAAGGACACCAATAGGAACAGAGACTTTTTCAATGCGAAGACCGTTAGGGCGCTGCGTCTCAGATAATAGTTTTCCGACAGGATCAGGTAAGTTCATAACAACCTCTACACCCGCGGCCATGCCCTCTATACGTTCAGGGTTAAGAGCTAGGCGGTCAACCATTGCGCCGCTTAAACCGCGCTGCTCGGCGCTATCTAAATCCTTTTTGTTAGCCTCGATGAGTGCATCAACATGAGAACGTAATTTCTCAGCAATGCTTTTCAAAACGGCATTGATCTGCTCCTCACTACTTTGTGATAATGCGCTTGAAGCAGCTTTTGCTTCACGTCCCAGTTCATCAACGATTTCTACAGGTGATAGATTTTGAAGCGCAGCTTGTGTCATTGTCATTCCTTATTCAGCGTTAAGGTGCTTATATTATGCGAGCTTAATAGAAATACAAAATAAAAAATCCCCGCAAGAGTGCGAGGATTTCTAAAAATCTATAAGAATTATTATTAAGCGACGTGCTTATTCATGTCCTTAATTGAGGCATCTACAAGCTTTGTATTCGCAGCTTTTGTAAGTTTTTCTTCTATGATTTGCGCCGTAGCATTCATCGCAAGATCAGCGGCATATTGACGAATTTCTTCAATCGCAGCGTTTTCCATGCGCTCTAAACGTTCAGTGAGTTGCTTTTCACGACGCTCAATATTTGCGTTAAGCTCTTTTTCTGCACTTATTTTAATATCTTCAGCTTGCTTTTCAGCTTTAAGAATAATGTTCTCAGCTTCTTTTACAGCATCTTTGTGCTTACGCTGATACTGCGCAAGAAGTTCTTGTGCTTCAACACGAAGTGTTTCTGCAGATTCTATACTATCCTTAATCTCTGCAATACGGCCATCAAGAAGATCAATAACAGATTGCTTGCCCATTCTATAGGCGATCACAAGGAACACTGCTAAAGAGAAGATAACCCAGAGTTTAGAAGGATCTTTTAATAAAAACTCTAACATGATTAGGCAGCCTTTTTACTTTTTTCACCTTGCAAAGATGCCACAACACCTAGTGCATATTTTTCATCAACTTTAATGCCTGTAATTTTTTCAGCAGCATCAGAAGCAACCTTAGCAGCTATACCATCAAGTTCAGCAAGAATTTCATCCTTCGCTTTTTCAACAGATTTTTCTGTATCTGCTAAAGCTTTAGCTGAACGTTTTTGGAAACCATCATTAGCTTTATCGCTTTTTTTCTTGATCGCGTCTTCAACATTTTGGAATGCGCTAGAAGATCTAAGGCGCGCATCATTCAAGATAGCTTCATATGATTCTTTCACATCTTCAGCTTCTTTCTTGAGGTTTTCTGCACCATCCAGATCATTCTGGATATGCTCCTGCCGGGTATCAATAACCTTTGAAATATCCGGCAGGGTTTTTCTTGAAAAGAAGATATACATCGTAATGAATACAACCACGAGCCAGAAAACCTGACTTGGGAAAGATGTTGGATCAAATTGTGGTAATCCATCATTTCCGTGGCCTTTTCCACCATGGTGATCTGTATCACCGTGATGTCCCTTATCACCATGTGCAGTTGCATGGGCTTCTATATGCTCACTTGTAGCATGAACAGCATCAGTAACATGCTTTTCTACTGTTTCAGCATGCTCCTGAGCAGCCTCAATAGCGATATCTGCATTCTTCTGAACATTCTCTTCTAGAGCGAAGGAAGGTGAAGTAAACGCGATAAACGCTAAGGCGAAAAGAGTTTGAGTCTTCATTATCGTTATAATCCTCTAAGATTTTCCAGTTATAAACTTTCTATAAACCAGGTCCTAGCTGAACATGATCATGAAAGCGATAACAAGTGCGAAAATCGCAAGCGCTTCTGTAAGCGCAAATGTAAGAAGAAACTTCTTTTCTAGGATTTCAGCAGAACTTGGGTTACGACCAACAGCTTCATTGTATGAAGAGAAGATCATGCCAAGACCAATACCAACACCCGCGATAGGTAGAAGAGCCAATGCAGCTCCGATTAATTTTGCAGCTTCTAGTTCCATAGTTTTTTTCCTTTCCTATAAATTCAAGTAACTAGTTAAAATTTTCAACACTCACACATATTCATATGCATGAACGTTATCCTTTAAAATCTCTAATGATGAATTTCCACTGTATCTTTAAGGTAAATGCAAGTCAGCAGTGTAAACACATAAGCTTGCAAGAACGCGACAAGAAATTCGAGCGCGAAGAGCGCAACATTAAAGAAAGCAGGAACAAGGCTTGCTATATATTGAGCCCCACCAAGGTTAAGGCTAGCAAGCGCAACGCTGAAACCAGCGAAAACTTTAAGTACGATGTGTCCAGCCATCATGTTCGCAAATAAACGAACAGATAGTGTAATTGGACGAACAATGAATGAAATAACTTCAAGAGGTACGATCAAAATCATCATGATCGGCGGTACACCTGGTGGCACAAAAAGGCTAAAGAAATGTGTGCCGTGACGGGCAATACCTACAATAAAAATAAGTGCGAATAAAAACGCAGCAAGCGTCGCAGTCACAATAATATGGCTTGTGTAAGTGAATGAGTAAGGCAGCATACCAAGCATATTACCCATCAAAACAAACATGAAAATTGTGAAAACTAACGGGAAGTACTCACGTCCTTTATTACCAATATTTTCACGGATCATACCCGCAACAAATTGATAGATCATTTCGGAAAACATTTGGAAACGACCTGGGACTAGAGACTTATGCTTCATAGCATATGTAAGAAAACCAATAGAAGTCACAGCCGCAATAACCATCCAAAGAGATGAGTTAGTGAAAGATAAATCATATCCAGCAATGCTGATATCTTCAACGAGGGGAACAATTACAAACTGATCTATAGGACCGGCCATTGATAATCCTTATGCTCTGTATTAACTACCAAATTTACTTTTTAGGCGCCGATTCTTGATCACTTGAATCATCGCTTGGCAGGTTTTTAGCCTTTTTTTGATGACTATGCAACTCCGAATATCCGATTGTCCCGCCAATATTTTGAGAAAGTTTATATATATTCATAATACCGGCTCCAACCCCCAGTAATAAAAGGGTAATTATAAAAATAGGCGCGGTATCAAAATATTGATCTATAAAATACCCAAGTACAATTCCGCCAATAAGTGGCCCTGTAAATTCAATTCCAGCATTCAAAGTATCGTTTTTTACCTTTGGTGCATATTTTTCCTGCTCGGCTTTTATTTTCTGCTCAAGCTGTTCGAGGTCACTTTTGTTATCGTTCATTATTATGCAGCCTCCACAAATTCAAAACTTTGTTGCAGATCAACGGATACAAGTTGCGATATTCCTTTTTCTGCCATAGTCACGCCGTATAACCTATCCATCCGCGCCATAGTAAGACGATGGTGGGTGATGACGAGAAAGCGCGTTTCCCCGCGCTCTGCGATCTCATCCAGCAGATCACATACACGGTCCACATTGGCATCATCCAGCGGCGCGTCAATCTCATCCAATACGCAAATAGGAGATGGATTGGTTAAGAACATTGCAAAAATCAGTGCGATAGACGCCATGGTTTGTTCACCGCCAGATAGCAGTGAGAGTGACTGTAGGGTTTTACCTGGTGGTTGCGCAAAAATCTCAAGGCCAGATTGAAGAGGGTCTTCCGCATCAATGAGCGCTAAGTGCGCTTTACCGCCGCCAAAGAGCTGGACGAATAAGCGTGTGAAATGGGCGTTGACCTGATCGAATGCCCGCAATAAACGCTCGCGCGCTTCGACATTAATTTTTTGAATGCCGCCACGAAGCTCTTCAATCGCTTGAATAAGGTCGTTACGTTCATGAAGGATTGTACCAACTTCTTCCTCTAGCTCTTTAACTTCATCTTCTGCACGTAAATTGACCGCGCCGATGCTGTCACGTTCCCGCAAAAGGCTTTCTTTTTGTTCTTTAAGCTTATTAATTTGAACGCCTTCATGCTCACTGTTTAGAGCTGCGTGCTGTTTAAGGGCTTCTGGACGCATCTCGAACTTTTCAGTAATAGCTTGGCTGAGTTGGTCGCGTTGTTCCATAAAAGCGGACATTGTAGCTTGAGCAGAGGCACGTTTTTCGCGTGCGCTGCCAAGCTCGCGCTCAGCATGCTTTAGGGCTTTGTTCGTTTCTGAGACCTCAGCTTCGCGTACAGCTAGTTTATCACTAGCCTCAGTGCGAGTTTTTTCGTGGGTTGTAATAAGTTCTAGGAAATCGTTCTTTTTATCTTCGAAATCTTGCGGGCTAACACTAAGCTCTGCTTGCTTTTGACTGAGGTGATTTTTGCGCGTGCTTAGCTCTTTTAGGCGCTCTTTTGCGCGGATGGAGCGGTTTTGAAGGTTTATACGTTCATCGGCAATTGCGTGCAGGCGTGCGCGTCTGGTGTTTTGCTGTTGCTGAAGGAGGTCATAACTTCTGACAAGTTCGCTATGCTCACTTCTTTGATTGCTGAGCTCTTCCTTCAGTGCCTCTAGTTTACCTGCGTCATCATTGGCAGTGTTGTCTTGGTAAGCTTTGAGCTGCGCTTCATCGCTACGGAGGTTTTGTTCAACCTCTCGAATATCTGCTTGTGAGGTTTTGATGGTGTCTTCTAGGCGTTCAATGTGGCTGTTTTCTCTTGCGAGCTGCTCTCTTTGCTTGGCCCAGAGTTGTCTTTTTTCTTTAGATTTTAGTTCAACTTCTTTGTATAAGTCATTGTATTCTTTCATCTTTACGGAGTTTGAGTTTTGCTGCTCGGTAAGTGTGTCTAGTGTATTTTGCGCTTCGTTGTGTGCGCTTTCAATGTGTGGTTTTTGCTCGTTTAGGGATTGGAGTTGGTTCTTTTGTTCAAGTTGCTGTGCGTGTTTGTCTATGGCTTCTGCTTTGATGGTGTAGCCATCCCATCGCCAATAATCTCCGTCTTTGGACACGAGGGATTGGCCTGGGTTGAGTTTGTGTATGAGGCTGTCACCAACGGTTTTGCTGTCAACTATGCCGATCTGGCTAAGTGCGATTTTGAGGGCATTGGGTGCGGATACATGTGGTAGTAATGCGCTGCATTCGCTGGGGAGTGTTGCTAGTTTTGTATCTTTTTCGCTGCGCTCGATCCATATTGCGTTTGCGTCTTTATCGAGTGAAGCCGTGAGGCTGTCACCGAGAGCGCGGGATAGGGCTTTTTCAAAACCACTTTCTGGTATTATTTCATCTAAAATAATAGGGAATCTTCCTTCATCCTTTGAATTAAGAAAGTTCTCTAATATATTGATTTCAGCTAATAATTTTGATTTAAGGCCTTCTTGTGTCGAAAGGTGTTCGCGCGCGGCTTCAATCTCCTCTGAGATTTTGTCTTGCTGCTTATTAAGGGATGAAACCTCTTCGCGGTTTTGAGCGCTTTCAGCATCTAAAGCTTCAATCTCAGCTTCGTAATCGGGTGTGTCATCTTGCGCTGCTTTTTCTTTTAGTACAGCAAGTTCATCTTTGGCTTGCTTATAGCGATTCTGTAGGACATCAAAGCGTGATTGATGGTTATCTATGCGCTTAACGATAGAGTCTCTTTCTGCTTTGGCTTCTGCGGTGCTTTGCATTAGGGCGTTGTATCGTGCTTCTAGCGTAATGACAGCTTGCTCAAGCTCGTCGCGGCTTTTAGCTGTTTCCTCTATTTTTTGTTCGGCATTTTCCTGCTCATTGATGATGCTCGTTTGCTCTTCTTCGATCCGGCCGAGAGTTTCAGTGTTATCTTTAATCTCTGTTTCAGCGTGGCTTAGATCAGCTTCAGTTTGTACAAGCTGTGCTTTTGTATCTTCAAGCGCTTTGAGCTTATGGGCGGCCTCATCCTCTAAGCGTTGTAAGTTAAGTTTATGCGCCTGAAGAGCCGCTGCAGCACGCGCTTCTGCGTTTCTAAGATCGGGAAGGTCTTTATATAGCTCTGTTTGAATAGTTGTGAGGCGTGTAACGCTCGCCATATTTTCTGCCACGATGCTCTCGGCATCTTCAAAATTTCGGCGTGTAGCGCGCATTTTATCTTCAAGCGCTTCCCATTCTAGAGCCGCGATCAAAACCTCCATTTGGCGTATTTGTGCGCTAAGGTTCTTGTAGCGGCTGGCTTGGCGTGCTTGACGTTTGAGTGCGTTTAAGCGTCCTTCCATACTGCCTAAAAGGTCATCCATTCGTGAAAGGTTATTATCCGCAGCTTTAAGGCGAAGCTCAGCCTCGTGTCTGCGCGCAAAAAGCCCGGAGATACCAGCCGATTCCTCAAGGATAAGGCGGCGATCTACTGGTTTCGCGTTGATCATCTCTGTTACGCGTCCCTGAGAGACCAAAGCAGGGGAATTGGCGCCCGTTACAGTATCAGCAAAAAGCATCTGTACATCGCGCGCTCTGGCATTCTTACCATTGACTTTATAGTTAGAACCGCGATCACGTTCAATTTTACGGATAATCTCAATTTCATCACTATTATTGTAGGCGGCAGGTGCGCTGCGTGAGGTATTGTCCATGAGGAGAGAAACTTCAGCGATATTGCGCCGTGCACGTTTTTCTGTGCCGTTGAATATCACGTCTTCCATACCGCCGCCGCGCATACGCTTAGCAGAGCTCTCGCCCATAACCCAGCGAAGTGCTTCAACCAGGTTGGATTTACCGCATCCATTTGGCCCGACAACGCCGTTAAGACCGGGCCCTATATCAAGCTCGGTCTTATCAACGAACGACTTAAAGCCGTTTATACGCAGTCGAGAAAATTGAATCATATAGGTCTATTTTCCTACCTTGGGTGCTTTTGCGGCTTCTGGTACGACAGTTTCTAAGGCGGAATCAGCAGCATTTTGGACTGATAGGACATTCTCAAGTCCAAGCTCTTTGATTGCGCCTGTAAAAGCAGCGTCAAAGCTTGCAAAATTTGTAGCGCCTGTAATGATTTTTTGATTATTGATAACAAAGCTTGGTGTTGAGTTGACTTGATATAGCGTTTGAACAGCTTTGATGCGCTCAACGATATTATCTCTAAGTTTCTCGTTATCTAAGCAGTTGTTAAATGTTGTTTCATTAACGCCTGCATCTTTGGCGTATTTCTTCAGGTGAACAACATAATTGCTCTCAAATGCCCATTTTTCGTGCTCGGCAAAAAGTGTTTTTACCAGGTCAAAGTAGTCTTTATCATCAGCTACGCAGCGTGAAACCATTGTGGCGTGCAGAGCTGGTGCATTCAGGGGGAAGTCCGAGAATACAAAATAGACGATACCAGTATCGATGTATTTTTCTTTAAATTCTGGGAAGATATTATTGTGAAAGTTGGCGCAGTGACCACATGTAAATGAGGCGTGCTCAGAGATTTTGATTGGCGCATTCTTGTCTCCAAGTATGCGTTCTTTGCTCGCTGCAGCAAGATCGAGATTATCTGTTGTATCTATTGTTACAGCTGGTTTTGCCTCTGCGCTCGCGACTGGAGATTGTTGCTCTGAAAGACGTTCGGTGAATGTTGTCTTGTTATTTGCCGCAATTACTCCGCCAATAGCGCAAATGATACCTATTGCGGCAAGAATGAATATAAATTTATTTGATGCTTGAGGCTTTTCCTGAGCCATAACAAACGTCTCCTTTTCAAAAAAAATAACTAATACTGTACGAATTGCGGCCATTAAAGCGCGCAACAGCGAAAAATACAAACTTATTTTTCGTAAAGGAGTTGCAAAGATGTTAGTAATTCTAAGGGTTACAGCGTTATATTAGTTTTCTAAGACGCTGATCTTGACGAGATCTCGTATATTGCCGCCCTGTGCGCCGACTGGAAATATGTCGATCATATTTTTAGGGATTTTGTGTTCAATGAGGAATTCTCGTACGACAATAGCTCTTTCCAAGGATACGCGGCGCGGTGAACGGTTAAAGTCTTCCTGAGGGCTGGCGAATGACTCTATTGTGACACGACCTTGTATATAGCTATTTATAATATCTGATTTAATTCGCTCTTTTTGTTGTTCGTTCAAGTCGAGCTGAAGTGGAGTGAATATAAGCTCACCTTTGATTTTATCGTATCCAATGACTGTCGCGCTTGGAAACTCAGGTGGAGCATTTTCTACCTGCTCATTAATGTGCTCAAGAATCGGTTCTTTCTGTGCGTTAACAAGATCGGAAGGGGTAAGGTTTTTTACCTCTTCCCCTGCATAAGATATTGAACCGAAAAGGAGAATAGGAGCGGTAGCTAAGATAAGTGACGATAATTTTTTTCTAAAAGCCATAGCCTTACTAAGTGCAATTATAAATTAAGCCTTACATTTTCTTAGCACTGTTTTGATGTCATTGTATAGCCCTTGATTGGCCGCAAGAATATTGCCTGTATCAATCGGGGATTTGTTATCTTTATCAAGTTCACAGACAAAGCCGCCAGCCTCTTTGACAATTAAGTAGCCCGCTGCAACGTCCCACGCTTTAAGTTCACGCTCCCAGAATGCTTCGCAGCGCCCAGCAGCAACATAAGCCAAATCAAGTGCAGCTGCCCCGAAACGGCGAAGGCCCGGTGCGATAGAAAGCATTGCATTATATTCACGTAAGAATTGTTCCTTAGAGGCTGCAGATCTTCGTGGTGCACCCGTGGCAATCGAAGCCATCATGAGGTCATTTCTGCCTGAGACACGAAGGCGTTTGTTACGGTGAATAAATGCGCCGCCATTTTTTTCTGCTGTAAACATTTCGTCTTTTACTGGGTCATATACAAGTGCGTGTGTGATATCACCCTTAGTTTTAAGTGCAATAGAAATTGCCCAGTGTGGTATGCCGTGCAAGAAGTTTGTTGTGCCGTCAAGGGGGTCAATAATCCAGCAGAAATCAGGGTTAGTACCAACGATCTCACCGCTTTCTTCCATAAGGAAGGAGTAGGTTGGATATGCTTTACGTAGCTCTTCATAGATTAGCTGTTCGGAGCGTTTGTCAGCGGCGCTCACGAAGTCACCAGGACCTTTTTTGGAGACTTGTAGCTGTTCAACTTCGCCGAAATCACGCAAAAGTGAGCGCGCGGCTTTTTCAGCAGCTCTAATCATCATGTTCATAATTGCGGATTGTCCAGCCATGTCTTAGCCCAACCTTTTCAAAAATAGATGTTAAATATATTCGTAGTAATTAAATTTTACTACTTACTTAGTCTTTTGCGCGCTCAACATACGCGCCGTCTTCTGTTTTTACAACTACGCGTGTGCCAGATTCAATATGCGGCGGAACCATTACTTTTACGCCATTTGCAAGAATTGCAGGCTTATAGGATGTTGTTGCAGTCTGTCCTTTGATAACTGGCTCAGCCTCAACGATCTCCACAGTTACGCTGTCCGGTAAACGAACGCCAAGCGGCTCACCTTCGAATGTCTCAACTTCAACTATCATGCCTTCTTCAAGGAATGCAGCTGGATAGCCGATCAAATCCTTATTAATAATGATTTGTTCAAAGTTCTCTTGGTGCATAAATGTATAATCATCACCATCGGCAAACAGATATTGATGATCATCCTGCTCTAGGCGAACGCGTTCAACAGTTTCTTGTGTACGGAAGCGAACATTTGTCTTGTTACCGGCTCTAAGATCTCTCATCTCAATCTGAGCAACAGAAGCACCTTTACCAGGCTGTACAATATCGTTCTTGATGACGACCCATAATTTGCCTTCATGTTCAATAACATTACCCGAGCGCAGTGTAATTGCGTTTACTTTCATTTCTTCTCATCCATAATAATTGCTTGGCCTAAACTTTCTAGACGTGCCTTTATATCATGATCTTCGATCATAGTCAGCATGCCCGATAAAGTCTTTTTTTCATTCATAGTCAAGGGGGGAAGGCGTTTTTTTCTTCTGAGCGGCGGGGTATTCGATGCGCTTTGTACGAATTTAATGGTGCTAATCCAGCGTTCACCAAAGATTTGGTTGATACGCTCTAGGATAAGATCTTTTTGATAGTGTAAGATTGTAGCATCCGCACTGCTTGCGGCAATCTCTAATGTTGCAGTGGGTTTATCGTTTTTATTCTTAGCCTTGCGGTAGTGAATTTTTACAGGCTGTGCCTTGTCCGCAAGGCGCGCGCCAACGATATCGTCCCAGTGCTGTACAATGCGTCCAAGGGCAACATATTTACGCTCAAAGCTTTTTGATGCTATTTTTGCTGTGGCTTCTGAGAGAGGGCGCATATATATACTATCCTAAATTTAGGGGGCTATGTGTTGAGTGAGACGAACTATGACAAGAACGCAAAAAAGCAGCAAGAAATCTCTAAAAACGATCCGTGAATTACGGGGACAAGTTTTGGACTGGTACGATAAGCACCGAAGGGTTTTGCCGTGGCGCGCCGTTCGCGGAGAAGTTTCTAATCCTTATCATGTCTGGCTATCTGAAGTAATGCTCCAACAAACAACGGTCACAGCCGTTAAAGATTACTATATGAAATTTTTACGCCTTTGGCCAGAAGTACGGGATTTAGCGGCGGCTGAGCAAGATGACGTGATGGCGGCGTGGGCTGGTCTTGGCTATTATGCGCGTGCCCGAAATTTGCATAAATGTGCGAAGGTGGTGGCAAATGAGCTGGGCGGTGTATTCCCTGAAGAGCAAGCCGATTTAAAGGCGTTGCCTGGAATTGGCGATTATACGTCTGCGGCAATTGCTGCAATCGCTTTTAATAAGCCTGCTACCGTTGTGGATGGAAATATTGAGCGTGTTATGGCGCGGCTTTTTAATGTGCGAGAGCCAATGCCTGCCTCTAAAAAACAGCTCAAAGCTCTAGCGCATGAATTTTTTGATGGATATGAAGAGCGTCCCGGAGATTTGGCTCAGGCTTTTATGGATTTAGGTGCAGGCATTTGTATACCTAAAGCGCCAAGATGTGCCTTGTGCCCGTTATCCTTGGAGTGTGAGGCCCGTGCAGCGGGTGATCCAGAGGTCTTGCCATTGAAGTCACCTAAGAAAAAACGTCCGCAAAAGCACGGTATAGTCTATTGGGTGCAAGATGACCGAGGGCGAGTGCTGCTTGAGCGACGCGAAGAAAAAGGCCTTCTTGGCGGTATGCTTGCTCTGCCGACAGGGCAGTGGGGTGTGCATGGTGATCGGATTGATGAGTTAGATTATTTAAAGGATATTGAAGATTGTAGGTTGCATATAGATCATGTTTTTACGCATTTTGATCTGAGGTTGCACCTGAAACGCGCGAAGTTAAAAAGCATGAGTGAGAGTCTTATCTGGGGTGATGTAAGTGACGCCCATGAGGCTATGCCGAGCTTATTTCAAAAAGCTTATAAACTCTTTGCAGCATGAGTTGAACAAACGATGCGGAACATAGTATACTAACAACATTGTAATCCATGGGGGAATAAATGCTTATTCGTAAAGTCTGTCTATTTTTATTTACTGTTTTAGTAATAGGTTTTTCCTCATTTCACGCTGACGCAGAAGCTGATGCAGATGATGGGTTTAGTTTTGCTCCGGAGTACTCTGAGACAACATTTGAGAACTTTGTCAAACTATATTGGGCGCTTTCAAAGCTGAGTTTGGAAAATGATCTTCATGTCGATACATTCCTAAGAATTAATGAATGTGAAATATATAGAGATTATATCAACAATGAACTTGCTTGGTCCGAAGTACGGGAGTCTGGTCGGTCCCTGATTAAAAAGGAAATTGATAGCTATCCTATTAGATTTAATATCGTTATTCCTATGTACCTTAGTGAATATGACCAGAATAAAAATATTTTTGAAGTTATGGAAGGGCATGAAATTAACGATAAGAGTATGTTTCTTATTCAGCCTACAAATAATAAATTGCCGTGCGGCTTAAATACGTCTGACTTGAAGCGATATGGTTATCCGGTGGAATTTATTATGATGCTGCCTGAGAAATTGACGATTAGAGAATTTCCTATGAGTGAGGTTCTCGCATCATCTTTTATTCGCATGAAGAGCAGTAATTTAGGAAACCAGGCAAATTACATCAAGGGAGAGCGTTTATATAAAACAAGAAATGTTTATCTCTCTCTTAAGGTAAGGATTTATTCTTTGAGATCTGCTGAAGGTTTAGGGCGTGATAGTGATGATCGTCTATATGCGCTGGCTGCGCTCGAAAAAATTGAACTTTTCGCTGACAGGGCGCAAACGGTTCAGCTCTACGCGCATGAGGTTCGTGCAAGACAAGCAGATAAAACCGCTGAAGAGATTTTCATGGAGAGATGGGTGGAAGCGCAGAAGCTTCGTGATGAAGAGGCGCGCAAAAGAATGGAAAAAATAAAAGCAAATGACCGCAATGATGAGGTTGGTGCAGTGGGGGCAGAGGCTGCGGCTGCAGCGCAGCAATAAACTGCACTACATATCTTTTCGAATAATGCTTCTTAATTCATCGATAGGCTTGGTATTTTCACCATCCTCATAATGCCAATAAGTCCATCCATTACATGATGGTGCGTCTTGAAGGGCTGCACCCACTTTGTGAATAGAGCCGCGAACAACTTCTATGCGGTTTTGTGCCATAACGCTTCCATCCGCATGAACGGTTACTCTATGCTGCTTCTTTGCATCTGTGAGGGTTGTGCCTGGCTTAAGAAGCCCGCGTTCAATCAGTGTACCAAACGGTACGCGTGGCTGTTCACGCTTTTGCTTCATCTCAATGAGATTATCAGCAAGCGGTTTGATTGCATCAATGCGCTTTTGCGCATGAGCTGCGTAACTCTCTTCGCGCTCTAAACCGATATAATGGCGTCCGAGCTTTTTTGCGACAGCGCCCGTAGTGCCTGTTCCAAAGAACGGATCAACGATCACATCACCTTTCTTTGTTGATGACATGATAACGCGGTATAGCAGGCTTTCTGGCTTTTGCGTCGGATGAGCTTTCTTTCCATCTTCATCTTTAAGGCGTTCTTCACCCGTGCATAGCGGAAGGTACCAATCAGAGCGCATCTGCAGATCGTCGTTCATTGTCTTTAGCGCATCGTAATTGAATGTGTATTTACTCTTTTCTGATTTGCCGGCCCAAATAAGGGTTTCATGCGCATTGCAAAAGCGTCTCCCTCTAAAATTAGGCATAGGGTTGGATTTACGCCAAATAACATCGTTAAGGATCCAAAAACCCAGATCTTGAAGGATGTAGCCGAGGCGGAAAATATTGTGATAGCTACCGATCACCCAGATCGCTCCATCATCTTTGAGCGCATCGCGGCTGGCGCTTAGCCATTCGCGTGTAAATTCGTCATATTTTTGTAAGGATTCAAATTGATCCCAGTCATTATCAACGGCGTCAACTTTAGAATTGTTAGGGCGGTGTAAATCGCCGCCAAGCTGTAAATTGTATGGAGGGTCAGCAAAAATCAAATCAACAGACTTCTTTGGAAGTGTCTTGAGGTTCTCTACGCAGTCACCGATGAGAATTGAATCGGTAGGTAACTTCGATTTTTGATCGGACATTCATAGGCTCCATCTTTTGCTAAGAACTGGATCATGAGTCAAAACCGATTCGCCGTCAAGAAAAAACTCGATTCACGTAGCTGAATCAGGACTCTATTGAAGAGTCTTAAAGGAATCTATGCAGCGGAAATTAAAGGATTTTTTGTGCTTCCATGAGCTAGAAAATTTTTTATTGGCGCGTAGCTTTTACGGTGATGATCCGTGATGCCGTATCGATCAATTGCTTCTTTATGCGCTTTGGAAGGATAGCCTGCATTGCTCTCCCATCCATATTCTGGGTGTTGAGCTGCGAGGTCTGCCATGATCTTGTCGCGTGTAACCTTTGCGAGGATCGAGGCTGCGGCGATAGATTTGGACTTGCTATCGCCTTTAACAATAGTACTGGCAGGAATAGGGAGGGATTTTGGCATCTTATTACCATCAATAAGAATGTGCTCCATATCTGTGCTCATATCCTCATAAGCGAGCCTCATCGCTTTAAGGCTAGCTTGCAGGATATTAATCTTATCAATCTCCTGCACGCTGATTTCAGCAATCCCAAATGAGCAGTGCTCGGTTATGGCCTTGTATAATTTAAAGAGCTTCGTTTTGCTTATTTTCTTACTGTCTTTAATCTCGTTGATAAAGTCTAACTGACGAGCCGCAATTGGGATATAAACACAAGCGGCAATGACAGGGCCGGCGAGTGGTCCGCGCCCAACTTCATCGACGCCGCATATGCGTGATCCTAATGTGTCCTCAATACTAAAGTCTGGAGAGCTATCCATGCAGGCTCTTGCTGGCAATTTCATAGACGTCAGGCGCTAAATCACCGCTAGAAAGAATGCGTTCTAATTCTGCACGCATCTTGATCTGACGGTCTTCGCTATATCTTTTCCACTCACGCATAGGCGTAAGAAGGCGTGCCGCAATTTGTGGGTTAATAGCATTAAGCTCAATGACGGCATCTGCTAAGAAGCTATAACCTGACCCATCTGCAGCGTGGAAGCTCACCGGGTTATTCATGGCGAAGGCTGCAAAGAGTGAGCGCGCACGGTTAGGATTTTTGATATTAAAATCAGCATGCTCTCTAAGTGATTGAATATGTTTGAGAACATCAGGATGCTTAGCGCAAGCTTGAAGCGCAAACCATTTATCAATAACAAGCGGATAGTCTTTGAAGCGCTCGTGGAAATCCGCAAAACATTCTTCGCGTGCACCGCGCTTCATATCCGCTAGCACTGATAACGCCGCCACGCGGTCGGTCATGTTGTCGGCTTGCTCGTAATGCTCTTTTGTCCGCCTCTCGCAGCCAGTTCCATGTGTGGATGAGAGAGTGCTAAGTAAAGTGCCGCGAAGAGCGCGTTGTCCCATTGCGTTTGGCGTGATGGAGTATTCGCTCTGTTCACAGGCTTTATAGAGTTTATCTAGGACTTTACGGTGCTCACGTTTGATCGTCTTAATGATAGCTGAGCGCTGCTCATTTATCAGCGGCGGATCAACAAGCTCGCGTGATTGGCTTATGAAGCCAACCTCAGGAAGGTTAAGCATCCTTGTAAGGAGTGCTTTATCACTCTCAGGATCAAGTGCTTCATCTAAAAGCTTTCCAAGGCTATCGATATAGCGAGGGCAAGGCGCTGTCTTTTCACCTTTCTCAGCTTGATCGACCATAGCATTAATCATGCGAAGCCCAAGCTGCTGAGACGCTTCCCATCTATTAAAGCCGTCCGTATCTTTAAGCATGAGGAAGGATAGGTCAGCATTACTTTGATTGCTTGTAAGCGTAACAGGGGCGCTGAAGCCGCGAAGGATGGAAGGGGTGGGGGCTTCATCAAGGCCCTCTATGCTAAAGCTTTGTTCAGCGTGTGTAAGGTCAAAGGTACGCTCTTCTGTAAGCTCTCTTCCATCTTGACCCAGAAAGCCAACACGCACCGGAATATGCATAGGCTCTTTCGTTGGTTGGTTTGGCGTAGCAGGCGTGCTTTGGCTAAGGGTGATGTCGTATCGCTTTTGCGCTTCGTTATATTCCCCATTAAAGGTAACGCGCGGCGTACCGGCTTGTGAGTACCAGAGCTTGAATTGGCTAAGATCAATGCCGCTTGCTTCTTCCATACAGGCGATGAAATCATCGCATGTCGCTGCTGTACCATCATGACGGCTGAAATAGAGGTCTGTGCCTTTACGGTAATTCTCTGCGCCTAGAATGGTTTTCATCATACGGATGACTTCTGCGCCTTTTTCATAGACGGTCATCGTATAGAAGTTATTGATCTCTATATAGTTATCGGGGCGAATAGGGTGTGCAAGCGGTCCGGCATCTTCTGGAAATTGAAAACGGCGAAGGTGCGTGACATCATCGATGCGCTGAACCATGGCTGAATTGAGATCAGCAGAAAAACATTGATCTCTAAAGACGGTGAGTCCTTCTTTAAGTGAAAGCTGGAACCAATCACGACAAGTCACACGGTTTCCGGACCAATTGTGGAAATATTCATGGGCA
>Ga0208837_1000057_pt1 | contig 19676 bp, 22 predicted proteins | sample DeeseametaMP0327_FD_184214 | JGI IMG/M metagenome (GOLD analysis project Ga0208837, IMG submission 184214) | Marine microbial communities from the Deep Atlantic Ocean - MP0327 (SPAdes) | ecosystem: Environmental > Aquatic > Marine > Oceanic | place: East of Recife, Brazil, South Atlantic Ocean...
CAGCCTTAATTATGATGAGGAATCCAATAGCAAGGGCGACAATACCGCCAGTTACTAAAAACTTGAAGTAAATATCCCAGCTCATTATAGGAGCCCAAATCTGCACGATCGTAAGACCAGCTGCCCCAAGGACAATCATGATTAATGTGCCTAAAAGTGCCTGATGCATATTATTTCTCCCTTTTCATGATGCAGAGAAAAGCTTCACGGTCAAAAAATAGAAGCATACGTCGGCTTTCGCGCTCCATGGTTACAACTTCCCAGCCTTGTTCGCCATTCTCGTTTAGAAACTCTGAGAATTTCAAGGGATCAACCTTAGAACCGCCCAAAAAAAGTGAGCCCAGCATGCTCTCACGGTATATCGCTACTTTGTATTCATATTTTTGTGCCATGTAAAAATTCTCCATAGTGGTATTTGCAGACACGAGTATAAGGTGATTTGCAAACTGATCCAAAGTGGAAATTTAAAATACTCAGCAGGGGGCTTGACGGCGGTCTTGTGTGTGGTAAAAAATGCATAATAATAACTAAAATATGCATTAAGCATTAATATAGAGGACCAGATTAATGAAGAATATTTTTCAAGGAGCTGCATTAACAGTGGCATTAACAGTGGCTGCGACTGTTGATTGGGATGATAAATCGCCGAGCGAAGTAAGTTCAGAAGTAAAGGCGCAACGATGGCTAGAAACAAAAGGGTGCAAAGATACGCGTCCAAGCCCAACAAACTATTGCCCTGAAGAGAAACTAGCTGTACCTGCGCTAGGCCAATAAAAAATATTGATAATAAAAAAGCGAGCACTTTGTATATGGTGCTCGCATATTCTGTTTATGAGGTTTTGGGGACTATCCCAACTTCTCTTTGAGTAATTTGTTCACAGCTGCAGGATTAGCTTTACCTTGTGTGGCTTTCATAACCTGCCCGACAAAGAAGCCAAAAAGCTTATCTTTACCACCTTGGTACTTTGCCACATTGTCAGGGTTAGCTGCTATCACTTCATCTATAATAGCTTCAATCGCGCCTGTGTCTGTAACCTGTTTGAGGCCTTTTTCTTCTACGATTTTTGCGGCTTCATCACCTGTTTCATACATGATCGCAAACACATCTTTTGCAATTTTGCCAGAGATCGTATCATCCGAAATAAGCTTTATGAGGCCGCCAAGCTTTTCTGCTGAGATTGGACTGTCAGCAAGAGCTGTCTCGTTCTTGTTAAGGATGCCTAGTAGTTCGTTAATCACCCAGTTTGCTGCCAGCTTCGCATCATTATCATTGGCAACCGTTTCAAAGAAATCCGCACGTGCTTGCTCAGCAATAAGAACAGATGAATCATAAAGGCTAAGCTTATAATCATCCATAAAGCGGTGTTTCTTTTGATCCGGTAGTTCGGGTAGAGTTTTACGAATGCTCTCAATCTGATCATTACCAACATTAAGTGGTAGAAGATCAGGGTCTGGGAAATAGCGATAATCATGCGCTTCTTCTTTTGAACGCATAGAACGTGTTTCCCCTTTGCTTGGGTCCCAAAGGCGTGTTTCTTGAACGACCTCACCGCCATCTTCGATAATTTCGATTTGGCGCTGCACTTCATAATCAATAGCTTGTTGCACAGCTTTAACTGAGTTCACGTTCTTAATTTCTGCACGTGTACCTAATTCTCCACCTGGGCGTCGGACTGAAATGTTAACATCTGCTCGCATAGAGCCTTCTTCCATGTTTCCATCGCATGTTTTGAGATAGCGCAGGATCATACGAAGCTTAGTTAGGTAAGCTGCTGCTTCTTCTGGCCCTCTAATATCTGGCTCAGAAACAATTTCCATGAGCGCGCAGCCGGAGCGGTTTAGGTCTACGAAAGATTTCGTTGGGTGTTGGTCATGAACACTTTTACCTGCATCTTGCTCTAGGTGCAGGCGTGTAATACCAATCTCTTTTGTTGTACCATCAGGCAGATCAATTTCAATTGTGCCTTCACCAACAATCGGGTGTTCAAATTGTGAGATTTGATAACCCTGCGGAAGGTCAGGGTAGAAGTAGTTCTTACGCTCGAAAACACTGGTATTATTGATTTTTGAGTTAAGACCAAGCCCTGTACGTATGGCTTGCTCGACTACATATTCGTTAAGCACGGGAAGCATGCCCGGCATAGCGGCATCAACTAAAGATACTTGTGTGTTTGGTTCGGCACCAAATGCTGTTGAAGCGCCAGAGAAAAGCTTGGATTTTGCAATCACCTGTGCATGAACTTCCATGCCGATTACAATTTCCCACTGTCCTGTTTCACCTTGAATAAGTTTTGCCATTTTGTAGTCCTCGTACTTTTTTATTCGTTTTCTGAGACGCAGTCTCTAAGGTTTTGTTTATAGCGTGAACCATAGCTCGGGTTATTGATAATAAAGAGCAATGGATCAATCTGTTCTGTCGGTCTTTCATAAAGCGCGCGCTCTATTAGGCGTGGGCCATCAATTTTGACATAGTTGCCCATGCGTTTCGAAAGACATTTGCATGTTCCTTTGGGGTTATTGAGGGATGTGTTTTTATCGCATCCATCAAGTATGATGGCCTCCAGCGGAAAACCAATACACGGTGCCTGGCCCAAAACCGTTAAGCGGTCACGTTGAAGCTTGCCTTGTTCATTATCTTGGTAAGTCAAATGAATATCTTCAAGGCTCATCGTGCGTACAATATTGGCAGCACTACATCCGCAATAAATTTCCGCCATATCACGTCCAAGAAGATTTGTTTGGTTATAAATGCAGCTTTCAAAATGTGCATTTGCAAATTCATCAACACTTTTAGGGAGTATGGGGCCATCAGGTGTGTTTAAAAATTCTAGCACTTCTGGATCTTCATAAGGCTTCGCATTTGCAGCCATGCTCTCCTGCGCGTAGCAGCACAGAAGGAACATGAACGAAGCTATGAGTATACGAAATGCGGAGCTCATATTTAAGCAGCTTTCTTGATAACGCTTTGTGGTGTAGCGACGAAATTCGCAGCTTTTTCAAGTGCTCCGCCAACTTTAAATACGCTCTCTTCATCCCATGCACGCCCAATAACCTGAAGTCCTAGCGGCAGCCCATTTGCATCAAGTCCAGCAGGTAAAGACAAGCCTGGAAGGCCTGCAAGTGAGGCAGGAACAGTAAAGACGTCATTCAGATACATCTTGATTGGGTCATCTTCGTTCTCGCCAATAGCAAACGCTGCCGATGGTGCGGTTGGGGTTAAGAGTACATCACATTGTGCATAAGCATTTGTAAAGTCTTGAGAAATAAGGCGTCTGACTTTCTGCGCTTTGATGTAATAGGCATCATAATAACCAGCAGATAGCACGTATGTACCGATCATAATGCGGCGCTTAACTTCATCACCAAAGCCCTCTGCACGAGTCTTCTTGTACATGTCCTGAAGTTCACTCTCATCTGCGCGGTAGCCATATTTAACACCGTCATAACGCGCAAGGTTGGATGAAGCTTCAGCAGGTGCGATAATATAATAGGTCGGTAGCGCATATTTAGTGTGCGGCAATGACACATCAACAATTTCTGCTCCTGCATCCTTAAGCCACTCAACACCTTGTTGCCAAAGCTTTTCAATTTCTTCTGGCATACCATCGACACGATATTCTCTCGGAATACCGACTTTAAGGCCCTTAGCATCCCCTGTAATCGCTGCTGCAAAGTCCGGAACTTCTTTATTAGCGCTCGTGCTGTCTTTCGGGTCATGTCCAGCCATTGATCGAAGAAGAAGTGCGTTATCTTCAACGGTGCGTGCAAATGTACCCGCTTGATCCAGTGATGAAGCAAAAGCAACCGTTCCCCAACGTGAACAACGCCCATATGTAGGCTTAATACCTGTAATACCGCAAAATGCAGCGGGTTGACGGATTGAACCGCCTGTATCTGTGCCTGTCGCACCCATCGCAATGCGCGCTGCTACAGCGGCTGCTGAACCGCCAGATGAACCGCCAGGAGTTAAATCTTTACCATCTTCCGTGCGCCATGGGTTGATACAATTACCAAAATGGCTTGTTGTATTTGATGAACCCATCGCAAATTCATCTAGGTTTGCTTTACCCAACATAACCGCGCCATCTGCGAAAAGCTTGGAAGTCACTGTCGATTCATATTGAGGTTTGAACCCTTCTAAAATATGGCTTGCCGCAGTTGTTTGTGTGCCTTCTGTACAAAAGAGGTCTTTAATCGCAAGGGGAATACCATCCAGCGCACCAGCGTTCCCTGCAGCGCGCCTTTCATCTGATGCTTTGGCTTGCTTATGTGCAATCTCAGATGTCTGTGTAATATAGCAGTTGAGATCCTTGGCCGCGTCACCAGCGTCAATATGTGCTTGTGTTAATTCCTGCGCGGTGAAGTCTTTGTTCTCTAGGCCGTCTAGGGCTTCTTTTATTGTCAGATGCGTTAGATCAGTCATTATTTTTCTCACCTTTATTAAACATGATGCTGAATATAATTAAATCGAATATACCAACGCAAAACATTGCGATGGAAAAGTAGCGAGCAGTTTCACCTAACCCGGTCAGCTCGCTCGCTCGCTCACTAAAAATCATGCCCAAAATACCGAGCAGAATAAAAAAAGCTGCGCTGGCGTAGAGTATAGCCTTTATCTGACGCCTGTTTGCATTATCAATGCTTGGGTGTTCTTCTTTATCAGGGGTGTCGTTCATGATTAACTCTCTTGCTCAACCACTTTAGGAACAACAAAAAAGCCTTGTGTTTCTTCTGGTGCATTGGCAAGAACTTTATCTACGCATGCGCCGTCCGTAATTTCATCTTCTCTGAGCTTTAGATCAATATCCACAACATTGGCCAGCGGCTCAATACCGTTTGTATCTACCTCTGAAAGTTGCTCAATAAAACCTAAGATATTGCTGAGCTGCGGCGCGAGAGTGTTTAGCTCTTCATCGCTCATCTCTAATGCAGAAAGGCGCGCAACCTTAGCAACTGTTTCTTTATCCATTGTCGACATTTTTGTATCTTCCTTTCAGCATATGTTTTAAACAGTAAGGACGTGACTTACAAAAGGTTTTTTCAGGTTTTTTAAAGTGCCAATAGGTTTATTGAAAGATATTATTGATGAAAGGCCAAGGGGCGGTACGCTCTTAGGGCTTGATGTGGGAAAAAAGACAATCGGTTTAGCGCTATGTTCTCCAGGGCTGTCAATTGCCACGCCGCTGCAAACAATTAAACGTGTTAAATTCTCTAAGGATATGATCGTCCTCGAGAAAGTTATAAAGGAGCATGACGTCGAAGCTTTCATCGTTGGTTTACCTGTAAACATGGACGGAAGTGAGGGCGGGAGGGCACAGAGTATTCGCGACTTTTCCGCTGAAATGGCGCGTTTCCTTAACGGAGATCCTTGGATAGCTTTCTGGGATGAGCGTTTATCCACAGTTTCTGTGGAAGCATCTGTGGATAACTTGGTGGAAAAACGAAAAACTAAAGTCAATGCAAAGGCTTCTGGTCTTATTGATAAGCTTGCTGCACAGTTGATTTTGCAAGGTGCAATCGATTATATTTGCGATAATTCTTGACAGGTGAGGCGTTTGTACCCATATATAAGCCTTATAGAAGGTGTGTTATGTCTAAAAATTACTATGTGTTTTCTGAGTTAGCAGCGCAAAAGGGTGCGCAGGCAGGTGATGCGCGTATTAGGCATGCTGGCTTCAATGTATTTCAAACAAGTTCTGGTGAAAAGGTGTGTGCAACGCATGTTCTTACAGAGGATTCTGAGTTCCCAGTTGGTGCAAAAATTCAGCATACGACAAATGAGGACTTAACGTTAGTACGTTATTACAACCATTTTTCTATGTTGGAACAGCTTATTAATAATGATTTTGATCTAGAAAAGACAGATGAGGCCTATGCTGCATTACAAGCAAATGGAGCGGCTCACAAACATAATCCGATCGTCTAATGATAGCTATATATAGCGCATAAGCTCATCGCTAGCGTGCTCTTTCATCCAACTATGTCCCGTTAGATAATCCTTTGAAAGGCTTCTGCATACGGACCAAAATGCACGTGAGTGATCTAAATGTTCTAAATGGGCAACTTCATGGGCAACTACATAGTCAATAGCTTCATAGGGTGCAAAAATAAGGCGCCAAGAATATGATATTTTTCCATCATGAGAACAAGAACCCCAGCGGCTTATAGTGTCACGTACGCTCACTGACTTAATATCTTTATTGATCTCTTGCGCTTTTTCTATCGAAAGTCTTTGTAATTCTTTTTTTGCATATTCTTTTAAAAAGCGTTTAATGCGCTCTGCTGGCTTATCTTTATTTGTACGAACTTCAAGGTAATCATCAGATAATTTAATATCTGTGCGTTTGAAGCTGTCATCATAATGAATATCAACACAGCGCTTGCGCCCGAGGATAGGGATTGTAACGCCGTCTTCTAGTAATATAGGGATAGGCATATCCATCAGCCTATCCTGCATCCAGCTTTCATGCTGCTCAGCAAAGGCCATAGCTTTTCTCATACTCATTCCCTTTGGGATGACAAGATTGAAAATACGACTTTTAGGGTCTAGTCGCAGTGCAAGCCTTTTTGCACGGGTACTTTCCTTTATTTGAACATGATCTGGTAACATGAATTGATCCTAGAAAATATCGGTCAATGAATCTAGCTTTACTTACTAAGTGAAATGCTTTTAAAGGTGAATATGTTAATGAAATATTAACGCTCTCGAATTATAATGAAGCCGCAAAATAGGGGAGCATGTTAAAAGTGCCGATAGCACCGGAATTGCAGGACGTATTTTACAAACAAGAAGTGCAATCATTTCTTGAGAGCTTTGTTGTGCCTGCAGATGAGTCCGGAAAAGCAGTTGGCGGCGCTCCAACCTCTGTCCAGCAAGTCATTGATGATGTTGCTGAAATCTGGAAAGAAAAAGGCTTTTTACATCCCGCTGAGCTTCGTCAGGAACTTGTTCAGAAATACATGAGCAATATTGATCCAAAGTTGCTTGAGATTATGGATGATGTTGAACGTAGCCGCTACATCCCTGATGCAATGACAGGATTTATCCAGAAAGAGCACCTCGGGAATATTTCCGGACTTGGGCATTTATATTCTCAATTAACTGGACAGCCCGCCACCATGATCGAAGTTGATTATTCGAATATGGGCGGTACAAATAAGCATTATCAACGCGAACTTCTTAAAAACTCAGATAGCCCACACGCTGAAAAAGCGCTTGAGCTTCTCGAAATGTCAATTGAAAAGCCTAAAGAGCTTGCAAAGGCTATGGCCAATGCATCAGGAGACGTTGTTGAGTTGTTTAAGAAAACTCAAGATCTCTCATTTAAAATGACGGATGATGCGGCGCGTCTTGTCGCACAAACGATTCAAAGTGAGTTGCAACGCACTCTTCCTGAAGGGGCGAAAATCCTGCCTGTACGTGCTGGTGGTGATGAGCTGCGCTTAATTGTAACCGGCTTGGATCCGGATCAATATTCTGATGTGACGCGGCAGGTGCACGAAGCCATTGAAGTGCATATGGCGAAATTAAACTTGCATGACCATGTGCATTTGAAAGGGCCAAATGAGGCTACGAAAAACGGGTTTGGTGCAGCGGTGTCAATGCTTGATATGCGGGAGCTTAATCCTGCAACCGCAGTGCATGATGCTGACCTAGAGATTAAGCGCGCTAAACATGCTATTGGCTTAGATCGCTTGGGCGAGATTGAGGAGTCGCTTCTCAGGAAGGAGCTCACAAAATATTACAAAGAAAATCCGGCTGAGCTTCCTAAAAATATGTCACGCAAGGAAGTTGTAAACTTTATCGTTGATGAGGTTAAGGCTGAAGCGGAAGCCAAATATGAGAAGTTTAAAGATTTGAAGGCTGAGGGTGTACAAACACCTGATGAAACAAATCAATATACACAGCAGCAACGCCGCGATATGGCGATTAATAGTATGAAAGAGAATGGGGCAACTGACCCTGGCTTTTTAGTCGTTGAAGATAAAGGAGATCATCTTTTTGAAACGCCAGCTCAAAGGCGCGCGCAGGCTGTCTTGCAAAGAGTTGAAGAATTGGGAGTAAAGATCGACAATCCAGCCCAAATCGAGTATTTAAACAGAATAGTCAGTTCAACTACGCCCGTTGACCCATCTTCGGGAGCGTGGATGGATCGTGATCTGCCTGCTCAGCTTGAAATTTATTCGAATGATACACCTGAGTTGCGAGAAATTCTTATAGAGCAAGGTGTGTCGAGAGAGGTTGCAGATAATATTACGCCGCAGTCAATGCGCGTTTCGTTTCATAACTTAGGCGGTTTAAATGAACTTCTAGGTCATGATGGTGCTAATGCTATTTTGCGAGAAATGCACAGCTCGATCATTGTTGAGGCCCTACAAGAACAGGGGATAAATCCTTCTGATTTTCGTGTGGCGCATTATGGTGGTGCTGAATTTCAAGTGATTACACCCCCGGCTGTAAAGGGTGCTGATGGTGAGTATAAAATAATAGACCAAGATGTCATGAAAAACGTTGAGAAAGCTGTAGCCGATAAAACAGCAGCTCTCAATGATGTTAATGTTGCTAAATTTCTAAGAGATAATGGTTTAGAGCTTGCACCTAAGGAAATGAGTAAGCTCGAAAATATGACGCTTGGGCAAACGAAAGATATTAAAAAAGATCGTGCTATTTCTGGGATGCATGTGGTTACACATTCACAAAGTGTTGAACTCGGTGAAGAACGAGCAGGGCGTTTTCTATTTCTGCAAAAGGAGATGTTGGAGACCAGGGTAGATGAATTCCGCGCTTCTATGAAGCTTAGTGGTATGGCTGGAATGATTAACAAAGCTCAAGGCGCACTTGATATGATTAAGACGTCTAAAGGAGCAAAGGCTGCAGGGGTCGGTATTGTGCTCACAGGTGCGGTTGCAGGCGCTATTCATCTGATGAAAGAAGCGCAAGATGATATGGCTGAGAAATTTTATAATGAAGGGAAGTTTTCATCGGACCCTTCGGTTAATCAGGCAGCCTACGATGAATATATTGTGCTTAATGAAACTATTTCGAACTTAATGCAGGCCGAGAATATCGCTGGGCAGGGATTGTTTGTATTTCTAACAACACCGGCCCTTGAGGCTACAGCTGCGGCGATGTTTGAAAGTTATGCCAGTAAATATAATATCAAAGGCGAAGTCTATGATGCTCTAAGCAAGAGTATGTTGGATAATATGTCGGCCCGGTCTGAGTTTATAGGGGGGCTTCGTGATGATCTGGACAAAATTGAGAATATGCCTCCAGAGCTTGAGCGTCTAGCTCTAATGAAAACGAATTTAGAGCAAGCGGAAGACGAGCTGAAAAGGGTGAGTGGATGGCGGCCTAGCCAATATCGTCGTGAACAAAGGCTACCTCTTGATAGGCGTGCAGAGTTAAATGAGGCTCGAGAGTTAAGAATTGAAGGTAGAACAGATGATCTAAATGATGCAAAGGCTGCTTTCGAGGTTGAATTGGCAACATTATTACAAGACCCTGACATGGCGCCGATGTTACTGCAGAATTTATCTGATAATACAATTGCAGACTATATGGAGCGCCTCGTGAAGTTTGCTGATCCGGAGCAGGTTGACCCGTTAATTAAGGAGCTGGTTGATGTGAGGGCTAAGCAAGATCTTTATCATACATCAATGGTGATGAGTAAATCTGATGGCACAGGGGCGGTGGAAGATTTCTTGGATGCTGTGGCTGAGTTCGCTGAGGTCATGGAAAAGCTTAAGGAAAATCCTGAAATTATTCGTGGTTTTATTGCAGATGTCTGTGCGCCGGTTGACAAGGAAACGCTTGAGGCTGCGATTGAAAAGAGATTAACACGAGAGATTGATCCAGAGTTAGTAGAGCATTACGCTAAAAAAGCCGCTGAATTATTGAAGGGTGATTTAAAAGGAAATTTCGGTGATAAAGCAGCGCCAGAAATACCAAAGCTTGAAAACCCGGCTGTAGATCTTTCGAACGATGTCGGTGCGACGGCTGTTTTTCAAGGAAAGAAACTATAAGGACAGATATGAGTAAGAAACGGGACGAATTAATTAGATCTTTGGGTGGAAAGCCAAGCGTGCTATCGGAGAAGGATGCTTACGAGCAAAAACTCGTAGAAGGGCTCGAAGGAAAAGGTGATCTCCCTGAGGCCGTTTTGAACGCAATGGAAAAAATAAAAGATCAAGCCGATCAAAATAATTAAACTTTAATCTGCTACTTCCTTAATATATTCAGCTCTATTTTCTTTTAGCCAGCGACGAACCGCTGCAATACCGTGCTTATCGCGGTTAAAGCGCATAGGGGCAGGGTCACCTGTTTTCTCAAGATCTAGTGCTGGTACGGGATCAACATTGGGGTCTTGAGAGCGGATGAAGTTACGAATGCGCGGCATAATCTCTTCTCGATACCTGCGTCCATTAAAAATACCGTAATGACCACACTCTAGTTGGAAATGGTGAAATTGCTTTTGCTGTGACAAGTTGTAACAAAGCTCATGCGCAGCAGTTGTTTGTCCGCGCGCTGAGATGTCATCTAGCTCACCTTCAATGGTTAAAAGCGCAGTTTTTCTGATATCCATCGGACGTACGGTAATAAACTTATCTGTATATGGATCACGCCATTGCATCCGTCCACGAGGCAAGAGTTGCCTTTGAAAGACTGTTTCCACTGTTTGTAAATAAAACTCTCCAGGGATATCCATGACGGCCAAATACTCATCGTAAAACTTTCGATGTGCTTCCGCGCTGTCGCCATCCCCTTCAATAAGGTGTTGATAGAATTTCATGTAAGAGCCCACATGACGATCAAGGTTCATCGACATAAAGCCGGAAAGCTGTAAGAAGCCAGGATAAACTTTACGATTTGCTCCTGGGTAGAGAGGCGGCACATGACATACAACATTCTGTTCAAACCAGCTAAGTGGTTTGGTCTCGGCAAGCTCTGTCACTTCTGTCATAGAGATGCGCGTATCCACTGGCCCACCCATAAGTGTCATGCTTAGTGGCTGGTTAGGATCCTCTTCGGTTGCCATTAATGAAACAGCGGCTAAAACAGGAACAGTTGGTTGACATACCGCCATCACATGCGTGTCAGGGCCAAGAAGACTCATGAACTCACGTAAATAAGTAATGTAATTATCCAGATCAAATGTCCCATCGCTTAATGGTACTTGGCTCGCATCTTCCCAGTCCGTGATATAGACATTGTGGTGCGGTAAAAGGGCCTCAACAGTGCCGCGTAATAATGTGGCGTAATGCCCGGACATTGGTGCGACGAGAAGAACAGTTGGGTCTTTACGTCTGGTTTTTCGTTTGAAGTTGATGAGTTTGCAAAAAGGTTTTTCAACAACGATGTGCTCTTCAACCTGAACTTTACGTCCGTTGATAGTGGTTTCATGCAGACCAAATTCAGGACGTTCAAAGCGCCGTGTAAGGCGCTCTAGCATTTCTACGTTCGCGGCAATGCTTCGGCCAAGCTGTGTATCAGAAAGGGGGTTAAGTGGATGCTCTATAATACTGCGTATAAATTGAGCCTGCATTCGCACAGGAACACTAAGCGCGTGTTGTAATTCATGAAAATAATAAAGCATGGTTCATCCTGATCCTCTTTTGATATATTATATATTTTAAACCATAATGGTTAATTATCCTATGCTAAATGTGCATTGCAGCATAATGTGTGAGTAAATAATGAATTATGACTTAGCCCAGCTTCACGCGGCACTTATTGATATAGATCGTATTCCCGTAATTGTAGCAGCTATTATCTTGAGTGCAGCTATAGGCATGATTACTGGCCCACTGTTTGGGAATGCTAATCCTTTAATATGGAATGCTTTTTCAAGTTCTTTCGGGGCTATAGGTGATCGTCTAAATAAAAGGAGTCGGACCCGCCGTGATCTGATGACTCGCGGGACAATCGTATGTATTTTTGCGCTGATAATGGCGTTTTTTCTTGGAAGGATATTAGAAGCGCTGACTCTAATGTTTCCTCTTTGGGGGCTTAGCCAAATTTTATTGCTATCCTTGATGATGAGTACGGGGGCTGTCTGGTTTGCGCTTTTACGTCTCTATATTGCAATGGAGCAGCAAAAAATAGGTGAGGGCGCCTATTACGCAATCGCCGTGACAGCACGCCGAAATTTAACTGCAGGTGATGATTTTGGGATTACCCGCGTGGCTATGGGGGTATCGGCACGCAGTTTCGATAAGGCGCTTGTGGCACCCGCACTGTGGTATTTGATCGGTGGTTTTCCGCTATGTATGCTCTATTGTGTTTTAGCGGCTTTTTCATGGAGATTCGGAAAAGACGGTTTTCATTCAGGATTTGCGTCAACGATCCAGGCTTTAGAGAAAATAATGGGCTTTGTACCTTCTGTTTTTTCTGGTCTGATTATCACGCTTTCTGTAGGGATTACACCAACGGCTAGTCTCGTCAAAGCATTGAAAAGCTGGTTCGACGATGGTGTAAAGGCTGCACATTATCAGCAAGGTGGCGCGCCGCTTTCGGCTATGGCTTGGGCGCTTAATCTCTCGTTAGGCGGGGCTTCACAAGATATTTCAGGGAGTGCGATTAAGGCGGATTGGATCGGGCCGAGTGGGGCAAGCGCGAAAGTTGACCATAAGCATTTACGTCGCGCTATATACCTAAATGCCATCGCGCATATAATCTTCATTGCTGCGCTTTTAGGGGCCTATATGTGGGGTAATATTTTATAGCTTGACTTATGTCTCCTCTTTGGATTATGTTGCGCCACGATTAATTTTTGATTTAAGGATTTAGAGCAATGAGCCGTCGTTGTGTTATTACTGGAAAAGGCGTTATGAGCGGAAACAATGTTTCACACGCGCAAAACAAAACACGCCGTAAATTTAACCCAAACGTACAAGATACTAGCTTGTACAGTGAAGCTTTGGACAAGTGGGTAAAACTACGTGTTTCGACATCAGGTCTTCGCACTGTTGAGCATAAAGGTGGTCTGGATGCGTTCCTAACATCAACTGCTAAAACAAAGCTTGATGAAGCTCTTCGCCCACTTAAGGCGCAAGTAGAAAAAGCACTAGCTGAAAAAGCTGCTTAATTATCTTTTTCTTCTAAGCTTATGAACGGCCCGCTAATACTCAGCGGGCTTTTTCTGTTTTATAGTTTTCTATTTATTGACATTGATTATGAAAATATATAGAAAGTGCTATGTCAAAAATAATAACTCCCAATAGTCACCCGAGAAGCATTCATGTCCTAAAGGCATCGATGCCATCAGAGTTTTATCAGGCGGCTCATGAGATCCTTCCCGATGAGAATAATGCGGTGCAAGTCGTTGTGTGGGCGTTAGATGATGATATGCGCCAGGATAGACTAGAATGCGCGGATGTGAAAAATATAAAGAGTGACCGTACAAGCACGGATCCTTTTATGGTTGAGTGTTTAGCCGCTATGAAAGACAGAGCTAAAAAAGCTTATATGCATTGTAAGGTGCAAACAAATGCTCTGAAAATGGGCCGTCATTTTGACAATAGCGCTGGTCAGCATACAGCGCATGGTCTTCGGGGGATATTTGATCGCTGGAAATATATGTATGGGAATTCTGCGCGTGTCATTATCAATGATGTCCCTAAAGAAAATGCAGATCCGAATGCAGGGACACTTTTTTGGGATATGGATGAAATTAAAACGCCGGGTTATTGCACTAAATTGAGAGCTGCGGGGTTTGCAAGTGCAGCCAAATTCGCGAATGTGAGCGGTGCTAAAGGTTTTTCTGAGGAAAATGCATGGAAAATGCGCCCTCATGATCTGGCAATAGTTTTGACGGGCGGTAAGGCTGGGAAATTAAAACTCCCTTTGCATTCTCAAGCGCCTAAAGATGAGGGGACAGTTCGCATTTTAAATCGCTTATTTATCGTGCCATAAAGCTTGGTGGGCGTGATCGATGCTCTTTTTATGTATTTATCTAAAAAAACTTGGTTTTCTAAAATTGATCTGGCATAAGTTCATCCATGCTGACATATCCAAATTTTAGTTTTGACATCACTCACAAAGATCAAAAGAGCGGCGCACGCATTGGTCGCCTTAAAACGCCGCATGGTGAGATTGAAACGCCTAATTATATTTTCTGTGGCACGAAGGCAACTGTAAAAGGTGTGACGCCAGATCAGCTGCATGAGCTTAAAACTGATATTATTCTTGCCAATACTTACCACCTTATGCTTCAGCCTGGTGCAGATCTTGTCGAAAAACTGGGGGGCTTGCATAAGTTTATGGGCTGGAATGGGCCAATGTTGACCGATAGCGGCGGTTTTCAGGTTTTCTCACTGGGTGAGGGGACAATGGCGAATGAGATTAAAGGTAAAAACACTGGCAAGCATGACAATAAATCACTGATTTCTATTACAGAAGAGGGCTGTGTTTTTAAGTCCTATATTGATGGGCGTAAGATTAAACTTACGCCAGAAAGCGCAACACATATCCAGCAGCAGCTTGGTGCGGATTTATTTATGCAATTTGATGAGTGCACTCCCTATCATGTTGATAAAGAATACACGGCGCGCTCAATGGAAATGTCTATGCGCTGGGGTGATCGCTGCCTCAGTGAATTTGAGCGCCGCCATAACGGTAAGCAGGCAATGTACGGTATTATTCAAGGGGGCGTGCATTCGGATCTTCGCCGCGTTTCTGCTGAATATACAGCGGATCGTCCATTTTTTGGTACGGCTGTTGGGGGCTGTCTGGGTGGTACTGAGGAAGAGATGGAGCTCGTTGTGCGGGAATCTTTGCCGCATGCGCATCCAGAGCGCCCTGTGCATTTTCTGGGAATAGGGCAGCTTAAGGATGTTTTTCGCTTTGTACGCCTCGGTGTTGATACGTTTGACTGTGTTATTCCAACACGCTTAGCGCGTCATGGCACAGCTTTTATGAAGGGCGTGCCGGGTGAAACGATTAACCTTAAAAACGCTAAGTTCCGTGAAGATCATACGCCCCTTGATGAAGGGAACAATGTATCGGCCTCTTGTAACTTCTCAAAAGCTTATTTACATCACCTCTTTAAAGCGGGGGAGATGTTGGGGATGCAGCTTCTAGCTCAGCATAATATCGCCACGATTAATCGCCTTATGCGTGAAGTACGTGCAGCCATAAAAGCGGGGACTCTAGACGAGCTTGAAAAGGAATGGATTCCTAAGTAATTGCTTCAAAGGCAAAAAAACTCATTTTCTTAACGATTTACACATTAAATTGAGTATAATAGACCTTGCTTATGCATGACGCTGCATGAGCGTTATTGTTGTGAACTGGGGAAATGACACAGAAAAGTTATGCCGCTTAATTACGAACTCAATGATCGTATCAATATTGTGCTTACCAGTCAGGATGAGTATATCCGCTGGTTCACGGCCTTTTCTCGTAGAATTGTATGCGAGGAATATAGTGAAGCTCTTTCTCTGCAGAAACCGAATTTTTTTATCAAGAGCTTATCTGAAGATGCGCTAGCTACGTTTAATGAAAAGCAAATTGGTGTAATTAATAAAAAGAATGAAGACTTATTTGAATTCGCAGACAAGGTTGTCCATGATTTATGCGAAGGTAATGTTCAATCATTAACAGGTGATTTTGTTGCTTTTACTGAGCTTTTTGATTGGTTCATGCGTGATGTATCTCAGCTAAGGCGCTCAGTGTTTTATGAAGAAAATGGATATGACAAGCTAACGGGGTTAAAAAGTGCCAGCTCGATGTTCAAAGAACTAGAGATTGAGCTTGAAAGAGTATCCCGCCAAGGTAAAGACTTTTCAATGGCGATGGCAATGATCGTCGATTACGAAGAAGTGAAAGAACACCTTGGGGCAGAGCAATTAGATGAGCATATCCATCTTGCAGCACGTGTCATAAAAAAATGTCTAAGGCCTTTTGATGATGCGTATTATTCAAGAAATAATGAGTTTGTCATGGCACTAAAACAAACGGGCGCTGGTGGTGCTATTCGTGCCTTTAATCGTTTAGAGGGAGAGTTTGAAAAAGAAGCTGCAAGCTATGTCGCGAATGGTGAAACTAAAAAAGTATCAATGACCTGCTGTATAGCTGAACCTGTACCTGGTGATGATGTATCTATCCTCCTTGATAATCTGCGTGAAGATATAAAATCGTCAAATGGAACAAGTGGAAATGCATTTTCTTACAATGAAATCAGTCCGCTTCAACGTTTGATCAAGCAAGACATGCCGCAAAAATAGAGTAACTTAGTATATGCCCCAAATTGAACCTCAATACAAAAAGCTTTTCGATAAAATGCCAGTGCCGCGTTTTATTGTGACGGCTGAAGGTGACGGAAAATATATGTTGCGTCAGGTGAATGAACTGGCTGCTCAATATTTTGACATTCCACTGAATAAAGACGGTCAAGGCATTAATATTAGAAAATGTCTGGATCATGATAATGCAATTCACTTTGAGCAATCATTCGAGGTCTGTCTGGATAAAAAACGCCCAGTAACCATTCAAACGCTGCCATTAGTGCCGGGGAATATCCGTATATATGGTTTTTACATTACGCCTATTATAGGTGAAACAGGCGAGGTTGAGTTTTTTGATGTGATTGGTCAGATGGATGTAACGGATCAATCAATTCTTCAGCGTGAACGTGATGATGCTATATCACTTCTTACATCTATTTTTGATGTGAGTGAGGTTGGGATTGTTGTAACAGACCACAATCGACACATTGTACGTGTGAATGAAAGCTTTATTAGAACATTTGGCTGGGAGCGTGATGAGCTTCTAAATGAGGATCTCTCGGGGCTTGTAACTCCGGATGAGCGTGAAGCGGTAAGGGATAGCTATAGCACCTTTATCGCATCGGGCGGCCGATCATCTGGTGAAATGAAAATCATTAGAAAAGACGGTTCTATTGCTGCAGCGCTTTTTACAACGGCTACCATGGAATTAAGTCAAGGGCGACGTTTTCAAATCACAACTGTGATGGATATTACCTTGCGTAAACAAATGGAGCACTCATTAAGGGTCGCAAAAGATCAGGCGGATTCATCTAACAGGTCTAAATCGCTATTCCTTGCCAATATGAGCCATGAGCTAAGAACGCCTTTAAATGCGATTATCGGTTTTTCTGAAATGATGATTGCGGAAACATTTGGCGCTTTGGGGCATGAGAAGTACAAAGAATACCTAACAGATGTACATTCAAGCGCTGAGCATTTGCTCGGAATTATCAACGAAGTCTTGGATATGTCTAAAATCGAAGCAGGACGCATTGAGCTTGATGAAGATAAAATAGACATGAAAGAGCTCATTGAATCTGTGACACGTATGCTAGATTCTAGAGCCTTTGGCAATGATATAGTCCTTGAGTCGGATATGGATGAAAAGCCGATGATCATGTTCGTTGATCCACGTCTAATACGTCAGGTATTTATAAATATTATCGGAAATGCACTGAAATTTTCTAAAACAGGAGATGCTGTTCATGTGATTGCAACAATCACAGATGAAGATGAATTGATTGTAAAAGTAATTGATCAAGGGAAAGGTATTCCAGAAGATAAAATTGATCAGGCTTTAGAGCCATTTGGTCAAATTTCAGAAAGTGATGAAGCTGAGCCTAAACAAGGAACGGGCTTAGGGTTGCCGCTGGCTAAGGCCATGATGCAGCTTCACGGTGGGTCTTTGGATATCATCTCCAAAGAAGGTGAGGGGACGACAGTTGTTTTGGCCTTCCCTCAAAATAGAATGATTAAAGCAAACGTTGAAACAGGTCTTGCAGGTAATGCCTAAGAGCACTATGTTTAAACCATACATTCTTTACAGGAGGAATTCATATGTCTGATTTGGAGCAGCGCTGTGCAGAAGCTGGCCTTAAAATGACAGGTCAACGTAAAACAATTTTAAAAGTTCTTGGGGATGCAACAGACCATCCTTCAGTAGAAGATGTGTATGAGCGCGCCAAAGAAATTGATAAATCTGTGAGTATAGCGACGGTCTATAGAACACTCAGTATGTTGGATGAGCTAGATATAGTGACACGTCATGAGTTCCAAGAAGGCTACTCACGCTATGAAGTAAATGATGATCACCATCACCATCTTGTTGATCTTGAAACAGGCGCAGTTGTGGAATTCCAAAATGAAGAGCTTGAACTTCTAAAGGAAAAAATCGCGCGTGATCTTGGTTATGAGCTAGTTGATCATCGCCTTGAGCTGTACGGTAAAAAACTATCAAGTAAAAAGAAGTAGGAGGCAATAATGTCCTGCGATATTCCTGTCTGCGATGGTGTACGAAAAGCGTCTGATTGTAAATGTTACAGCGCTGTTATGCGTGCTTATCAAACGATGAGTAATGACAACATCCCTGAAACTGTGGCACAAGAGGTGGCGCTGCGTGTGTACCGTCATCACCACCCCGACGATAGTCCAGACAACGCTGCTTTGACGGTGCAGAGCTGGATTTCTGCTGGCGAAAATATTCATTAATCCATATGGCTGATGACCGTCTTCCAACGAGCTTGCTAGTTGATGCCGTGCTAACCCCTTTAAATGGGCGTGGCATTTTTTATTACATCACGCAAAAAGGTAATCATGCATCGGGGCTTATCCTGTTAAAGTTAAATGGCCTAAAAGGACAAGTGAAACTGATAGGGCAGCAACGAAACTTTATGACGGACGAAATAGAGTGGGTGCCAGCTATGAAGGAAGCGCTGGTTTCCGAGGCGGATGCTGATCAATACATTCAGCGCCAATGTGAATTTGATCCCGATCTTTGGGTTATTGAAATAGAAGGTGAAGCAATGGATAATCCTTTTGATTTGTAGGATAAACTGCTGTAAAACCCTGAGCTATGAGCACGCTAGACGAAATTATCAAAAAACGACGCACTTTTGCGATTATCTCGCACCCGGATGCAGGTAAAACCACATTGACTGAAAAGCTTCTTCTTTTTGGAGGAGCAATCCAAATGGCGGGAGCCGTAAAGGCAAAGGGCGATCGTCGCCGCGCTACGTCTGACTGGATGAAAGTGGAACAAGAACGCGGGATTTCTGTGGCCTCATCTGTGATGACATTTGTTCATGATGATATTACATTTAATCTGCTTGATACACCGGGTCACGAGGACTTTTCTGAGGATACGTACAGGGTTCTAACGGCCGTAGATAGCGCCATTATGGTGCTCGACTGTGCAAAAGGTATTGAAACGCAGACCCGTAAACTCTTCGAAGTTTGCCGCCTGCGTGATATGCCGATCATCACCTTTATCAATAAACTCGACCGAGAAGGCCAGGATCCTTTTGATCTGCTGGACGAGATTGAACAGAATCTCGCTCTTGATGTCGTTCCGGCCAGTTGGCCGATTGGCATGGGCCGTGATTTTAAGGGCTGTTATGATCTTATGCATGATCAACTCATTCTCTTTGACCGTGGTAAGGGTGATAAGCTGACTGAAGGGATTGAGTGTAGCGGTCTTGATGATCCAAAGCTTGCTGATCATTTAAGTGAGCAAGAGCTTACCAAACTTCGAGAAGAGGTTGAAATGGCGCGTGGCCTTTGTCCGGAATTTGATGAAGAAGCCTATCTTGAAGGGACGCAAACCCCTGTATTCTTTGGTTCAGCGGTAAACAACTTTGGTGTGCGTGAAATGCTTCACGGTATTGGGAAATATGCACCTTGCCCACGTG